>Ga0310822_100054_pt1 | contig 230820 bp, 217 predicted proteins | sample P4_ome_2_FD_201313 | JGI IMG/M metagenome (GOLD analysis project Ga0310822, IMG submission 201313) | Sorghum-adapted microbial communities from Joint BioEnergy Institute, Emeryville, California, United States - P4_Day56_Rep2 | ecosystem: Engineered > Bioreactor > SSF (Solid state fermentation)...
CAAGAACGGTTGGTAACGTTTGGCTTCGAAAGCAGGGATGTGCTCCAGCGCGCGCTGCAAGGCTGCACTCGCGATCTCGCCAACGCGAGGATCGTCCAGCCCGATCAGGCGTTGCGCGATTCGTTCTCTCGCCAGTGGCTGTAGAACACCCCACAGCTCTCCGTCGGCAGCGAGGGCAAACAGGCGCTCTTTCGCGCCCGCCACGCCGTAATAGTCGAGGAGCACCAGTGCATAAGCCGCAATATTGGGATCCTGCCCATCCGCATAGGCGGCGACCCGGCCATTGGCTAGCAACCCCAACCTTTGCTCCAAATAGGCCAGGTGCATCAGAGATCTGTCGGCACCAACAGTTTCTTTGGACTCGACAGCCGCGGCAATCAATGCAGCGTCATCGGCGGTGCCGGTGCTGGCCAGTATTTTCAAAGCCTGCACAACAGCGCCACTCCAAGCGATATAGCGATCCCATTCCGCTTGGGTGCCATCCTCCTTTGGAGGGGTCATTCTTGCGGAAACAAATCTTCGCGCAACATCAAGGGCAGCCTCGACGTCGGCATCCGTCGCTTTAGCACGGCGAGAAATTCGCGAATGAAATGCGTAGTTGAACGCCGCGGCGCTGAAAACTTCGCGCACCTTTTCCTCTGCTATGGGTCGGAAAAGGGTGACGCGGCTTTCCTCGCCTTCGAGATTGGCGTCGAGCCAGAGCGCCTCCGGTATCTCGATCCGCGCAGTGGCGCTGCCACCATTCACCTCAAGCTCTGTTGTTAAGAGGGCATCCTCGCGCAGCTCCACAATGTAGAAGCCGGGCGGCACAGGGACGGGCGCGCCGTTTTCCGACTCTGCGACGACTTCAAGGGTCTCGGCGTGCACCACGTTAAATGGTGCAGCGCGCACTTTCCCAGCGCCATCGATCACCTCGAGGCCCACCATCGAAATCAATGCGCCTGTTTCGCGCGCTTTTTGGACGGCTGCCTCGAGCCGGGTGCTTGCGCCGCCTCCAAGAAAATCAGCGATGCCGGCCTTCAGCTCTTCGGCTAAGGCGGCGTCCTCGGTTATCGCGCGCGACAAGCGCTGTGTATCGTCATCGGGGATCACTCCATGTTCGGAGCGCTCTTGCGGAAATATCACCGAATCGATGAGGTCGATCCTCCCTGTCCCGCCTTGGGAAACAATGACGGGGACCTGCTCTGCTGCAATGACGGATTTCTCAAGCGTCAGCCGGGCTGCATAGCGCTCTGCCGAAACGCCGTAGGCACCGCCCGACGCGATGACCGAGTTTTTGACCGTGACATGGACGGCGCCGATTGCGCGCAAGGCAACTCCGCGGCCGCCCACTGCTCGGACGTCATCAAGCGTAACCTCCGCTGGTGTCTCCCCGCCAAGGTGTTCGAGATAAATCCCCCACTCCGGCGAGCGGGCTTCGAGCCCGCTGACCCGCATTTGAGCGCTGGGTCCGAGTTTCGCGACGAGACCAGCTCCGCCGCCGTTCATGCGGCTCCTTTCGATCTCGATCTCGCCGCCGCCCTCGAAATAGAAACCGTAAGACTGGTGTGTGGCGATCTCGCTGTCGACGATCCGCAGTTGCAAGGCGCTGCCGGATATGACTGTTGACTCATGGCCACTCAACCGGGAGCTGACGATCGCGACTTTCGTGGCTCCGACCATACGCAAAGGTGAGCCTTTTGGCGCCTCGACCTGCGTTCCCTCAAGGCTAATTGCGCTGCCCGAGGCGACGATGACATCATTTCCCGCGCCGCTGACTTTGCTGCCGGTTAGCGCCAACGTTCCGCTTTCGACATAAACCGGCTGGTTTTGCGCTGACTCGATCGTGCAGTCGGCGCAGCTTATCCCGCCGCCTTTGACGAAAAGTGCAATGGGCGTCTCGGCGCTGGTTTCGAACTTCAAGCCGGATAATTCGACCTGCCCATCTTTCTGCGCCCCAACCAGCACGTTGGATCGGCCTGGTACGATCACAGCCTGTCCGCCGGAAGGGCCTTCGATGACGAGGCGCTTGCCCTCGACGATGACAGGTCCGGAATAGCGTCCCGGTTCCAGACGGATCACGTCACCGTCCGCTGCCCGCCGGACCGCTTCCGCCAAGTTATCGCCGCCACGTAACGCGATCGTTTCTGCCCCAGCCGCGCTGCCGAGAAGCGCCAGGATCGCGGCTGCCAGCGCAGGCCGAACGGTCGCCTGCCATGAAATCGGCATTGTCCCTCCCCCCCACGTCTTTTTGTTGGTTGCCCTCCGGCTTGGATTAGCCGTTTAGCCGCCCAGCAGGACCAGCACGGGACCAGGTTCGGCATTCGGCAGCATACGGTCTATGCAACAAGCGGTCCCGAAACAACTGCATTGCGTATCAATCCAAGCTGATCGGCATGGAATTCAAAAAAATAAGTGGCGTCGGAGGATACAATGCTGCCAGCGAAGGGCGGCGTCGTTAAAAAGGCGGACGCAAAACGACGAACGCCCGGCTCTGCGACGAGGTGAAATCCACGCTTCAGCTACGTACCCGCTGACAGCGCCAAACCCTGCTCGGGCCTGTCCACTGCCGGCAACGCATACGCGAAGCTATAGGGTCGCTCGTCACTCAAACCGGCCGCGCGGTCGCATCGGCTCCCCTAGCCAAGCCACATTTCGTACGACATTATGCCAACCTGCTTCAGCGTCGTCAAAGAAAACGTTGCCATCTGAATAAGTCCATGTGATTGGCTCGGGGTACCATGTGAGGCTGCTCCAGTGACAGTGCACTCGGCACCCGCGCCTACATATTGATCACCCCCAAAATGACCCAATGATCAGGACCGGCCGCACTGTGTGCGCGCCGGTTTTGGCATTGGGTATCCCCCCACCTGAGGTTGAGAATCCAATGCGAACGCCATCTGAGCGGGCTCCGTCGAGGGGGCGCTGTGGTCGTACTCGCATTCCTGAAAAGCTAGGCACCTCGTTCCGGTGCTGCCCGAACAGGAGCAGATCCTGGATGAGGGCCCCACAGGTGACCTGACATTCCTTGTCACGGAGCGTGGTCAAACACTCACGGCGGCAGGGTTCACCAATTGGTTTCGCGATCGGTGCCCGAAGCAGGGCTGGTCGACCGCTCCGCACATGGCTCGCTCAAAGCCGCGGCGACGTACTTAGCTGAGAGAGGTGCATCCACTCACGCGCTGATGGCGATCTTCGGTTGGCGTACGCTCAAGCAAGCCCAGCTCTATACCGAAGCGGCTGATTGCAAGCGACTCGCCTTGGATCACAATCACCAGCTCTCGAGAACAAACAGTGCCGGAAACTTTTCCACCTTGGGTATGGGGAAGCGGAGGGTGGGAAAGAAAACACCAAAAAAGTAAGGAAGATCTTCTTAGCAAGTGGTGCCCAGGAGAGGACTCGAACCTCCACGGTGTTACCCGCTAGTACCTGAAACTAGTGCGTCTACCAATTCCGCCACCTGGGCTAGGTGGGCCATCAGTTAGAGCCGAGCGCTTCCATTGTCAATTGCACCGCGTCGCTTCACAGCGGCAGGGGGGTTGTGTATTGCTCCCCATCGCGTGAAGGACGAACGGCAGGAGATTGAGAGGCATGTCCGCAAACCTCGCATTTGGCGGTTTGGTGACCGTCTTTGGGGGATCGGGGTTCGTGGGCCGCCACGCGGTTCAGCAACTGGCAAAAAGGGGCTGGCGAATCCGCGCCGCAGTGAGGCGTCCCGATCTCGCGGGGCATCTCCAGCCGATGGGCCGCCTCGGCCAGATCCACGCCGTGCAGGCCAACGTGCGCTTCCCCGAGTCGATCGAGCATGCCGTGAAGGACGCTGTCGCCGTCGTGAATGCGGTCGGCATCCTCATCCCATCAGGACGGCAGAGCTTCCATGCTGTCCATGTCGAGGGCTCGCGAGCCGTGGCCAAGGCAGCGCGACAGGCTGGTGCGCAGCGGTTCGTCCATATCTCGGCCATCGGCGCCGATCCGGCCAGCCGATCGGCCTACGCCCGCACCAAGGCGGAGGGCGAGAAGGCCGTGCTCGATGAGTTCCCTGAGGCCGTCATCATTCGGCCCTCCGTCGTGTTCGGCCCGGAGGACGACTTCTTCAACCGATTCGGATCTCTTGCACGTTTCAGCCCGTTTCTGCCGCTGATCGGCGGTGGGCGCACCCGCTTCCAGCCTGTCTACGCCGGGGATCTCGGCAGGGCCATCGCCAACGCCGTCAACGGGACTGGCAAGCCTGGAACGGTCTACGAGGCGGGAGGGCCCGAGATCTTCACCTTCCGCGAATTGCTGGATCGGGTGAAGGAATGGACGGATCTTCACCGCCCCTACTTGCCCATCCCCTTCTGGCTGGCGCAGCTCGTCGCCCTGCTGACCTGGCCGCTGCCGAACAGCATTCGCCCGATCACGCTCGATCAGATCCGGCTGCTCAGGATGGACAATGTGGTGAGTGCTGCCGCCCAAGAGGAGGGCCGCACCCTGCAGGGCCTCGGCGTGACGCAACTGCACACGATCGACTTGATCGTCCCAGACTATCTGGAGCCGTTCAGACCGTATGGCCAGTTCGCGCGGTACCGAGGTTGAGCCTGACGACGCCTCGTAAGGTGAGCCGTCTGGCACCTGCCGGAGGATGCTCCAGCCGTCGTCCTGCGTTATACAGCGCTCGTGCGCTGGCCGAGCCGGAGCTGGCCGAACCTCTCGTGCCGTTAAGGCGAAGGCGTACTCCAAGCGGATCTGACAAATCGGATTCCCACCCCAGTCACAGGCGGGAGGTCAGTGAGCCATGAAGACCGGCAGCTCGGTGTTCGACAGGATGTGGCTTGTCGCGCCACCGAAGATCATCTGCCGTAACCGGCTTTGGGTATAGGCGCCCTTGAGGAGCAGGTCGGCGCCGAGCCGCTGGGCTTCCTCGAGAATGGCCTCGCCGGGCTTGCGCCCTCCCGGCAATGCGGTCAACTCCCGGGCCTCGATGCCGTGCACGGCAAGGCAATCGGCCAGCTCCTTGCCGGATGGTCCGGGCGAAACCGCGCCTTCGACGGTCAATACCGTCACCTCGCGGGCCTTGAGCAGCAGCGGCATGGCATAAGCCACCGTGCGTGCCGACTCAGAACTGCAGTTCCAGGAGATGACGATGCGATCGCCCAGCGAGCGGGGCGCCTGCGGTGGTGCGATCAGCAGCGGACGGCCGCTTTCGAACAAGACCGATTCGAGCGTCGTCATGCGCGGCCCTGCTGTTCCAGCCTGAGGCCGGCCGACGACCGTCAGGTCATAGACCCGGGCGAGGCTCGCCAATGCAGCATCGTCCACCGGATCGACGGCGCGCCAACGGTGGCGGGGGCGCTGGCTCTCGGGGAGGCCCTCGGCAGTTTCGCTGGCGAAATACGCGTCGAATATGCGCCGCGCCGTCGAAATGATCTCGAGGTCTTCCTGCTCGGCCCGCGGGAACGTCACCGTCACGACCGGGTCGGGCCCGACGACGGAAATCTGCGGTAGCCGCAGGGCAACGCCCTCGACGATGCCTCCGAACCGGCCAGCAAGCCGGCTTGCGCAATCCAGCATCGAGGTCACGAGATCGTGCTTCTCGATGGGAACGAGGATGCTTTTCACGGTGCCCTCCGCTTTGATGTTGTTTGTGGGCTTCGACGGACGCGCGATAGTACCATGATTGGCCGGCCACAATCCGGCGCGGCGGTGATTCGCAGTATGCCAGACAATGTCGCTGCAGCGTGGCAAACGCGCGCGGAATGAGCGAAATCAGTAGCGGAATAAGGCGTTCATCGCGCCATAGCCGCCGCTCTCGCCGGATCTGTCGATGGACGCGCCCGCGCTGGCCGAAATCTCGCCCGCCGCCCAGGTGTAGCGGAGGAAGCCCCCGCCACGCCCGCCATCATATTCGGCGTCCCCGTCGGCTGCCGCTTCGATGCCCACCGACAGCTGCGGCCTCAGCCGGTAGCCGGCGCGCGCACGCGCGGCATAGGTCCCGCCATGAACAGTCGACCAGGATATATCAAGTGAGGACCAGGTCTTCGGCCCGATTTCCCACCATGACTCAAGGGCGACTTTTGCCCCGAGATCCGCGCCGACGACCGAGCTGTCAGGATCGGGCGGCGCGAGATTGTGCGACTCTGTCGAGAGGCCCATGAACGCCTTCAGCGTCAGCGGTCCGAACTGATGCTGATAGCCCAGGAGAAGGTCGCCGAAACCGACGTAGCCGCGAATGGTGACATCGTATTTGGGGTAGGAATAGAAGCCATAGCCACCGACGGCGCGGAGACGGAGGCCGTTGTCATAAAGCGAGCTGAAAAGCGCTACCGTCAGCCCCGAATATACCGACCAACTGTTCGTAGTGACATCGGCGCCTCCCCAGACTTCCTGAGTAGGCTTGGCCTGCTGGGCCGCAACCGGTGAGGCAAGGAGAACAAAAGCCGCTCCGAGCCCGATTGTGCCCCCGCGCCACGCGACCTTCGAACTGCCGATTAGCCGGCCCACATTACGAACTCGATACACGCGCGCCGTACTCGCGCCAACTTGGTTACTGAACGATGTTAACCAAACATTTATCTTGGCCTCAACTGAAAACGAATGATGACTCCGACATTTTCAGCGGGTTGGCGCAGTTCTGGACAAGTTCAACCCGTGGTCGATGCGATATTGGATTGAAAATTCCGCCTATATTCAACCAAAACGAGGCTAAGCAGCGGGGGTATCTGGAGAACTACACGCGTTGATCGCATTCGAAGACTGGTTGCAACTGACTGAGGCCGGACTCTACTGCGCTCCCGGCGGGTTTCACATCGACCCGAGCCGCCCCGTGGACCGGGCCGTCATCACGCACGGCCACTCGGACCACGCGCGACCCGGCCATGGCGCCGTGCTGGCCACACCCGAAACGGTCAAGGTGATGCAGGCACGCCTGGGCGAGGACTCGGCGGGGCGCTTCCAACCTCAGCCGCTGAACGATCCGCTGACGCACGGGGATGTCACGATCAGGCTCCATCCTGCCGGTCATATCCTCGGCAGCGCGCAAATCGAGCTCACCTATCGAGGGCAGCGCGCCGTTGTCTCAGGCGACTACAAGCGCACGCCCGATCCCACCTGCGCACTCTTCGAGCTGGTGCCCTGCGACCTCTTCGTCACGGAGGCGACGTTCGGGCTGCCGGTTTTCCGGCACGAGCCCGATTGGCGTGAAATCGGGCGGCTGCTGGCGTCGGTACAGGCGTTTCCCGAACGCACGCACCTCATCGGGTGCTACGGTCTGGGCAAATGCCAGCGGCTGCTCGCGCTGCTGCGCCGCGCCGGCTACGACCGGCCGATCTACCTGCATGGCGCGCTGAAGAGCATGACCGATCTCTACATCGCATGCGGGCAGAGCTTCGGAGAGCTCGTGCTGGTCAGCGAGGCGGGGCGCGGCCTCGCCGGCGAGATCGTGCTCTGCCCCCCGTCCGCCCTCAAGGACCGCTGGTCGCGACGACTCGCCGATCCGGTGACGGCATTCGCGTCGGGATGGATGCGCGTGCGTGGCCGCGCCCGCCAGCGAGGCGTCGAGCTGCCGCTCGTCATCTCCGACCATGCCGACTGGCCGCAGCTCATCGAGACCATTGCTGAGACGGGCGCAGAGGAGGTGTGGGTCACCCATGGCCGCGAGGAGGCCCTCGTTTACCAGCTCGGGCGGATGGGCAAGCGCGCCCGCGCTCTGGCCTTGCTTGGACGGGAGGACGAGGAGGCGGAGGATTGAGTCACTCGATCAAGTCCGCTGCCCATCAAGCCGAGGTCTTCTGGGCGGCTCTGCTTCCGGCAAAGCGAGGCCGCCCATGAAGGCCTTCGCCGCGCTTCTCGATCGGCTCGTCTACAGTCCGGGCCGCAATACGAAGCTGCAGCTCATGCAGGAGTACTTCCGCACCACGCCAGACCCCGACCGGGGCTGGGCGCTGGCGGCGCTGACCGACGGACTGCCGTTTTCGTTTCCGGTGCGCCGGACCATCGTTGAACTGATGAACAAGCGGCTCGACGCCGAGCTGTTTCGTCTGTCGCGCGACTATGTTGGCGACACGGCGGAGACGGTCGCCCTGCTGTGGCCCGACACCGAGGCACAAGGCGACCCGCCTCGCCTGTCCGAGGTCGTCAGCCGCCTTGGTTTGATCGACGCGCAGGAGCTGGGCGACGTCATCGCATCCTGGCTCGACCGTCTCGATGCAACCGGCCGCTGGGCGCTGCTCAAGCTGCTAACGGGCGCTCTGCGCGTTGGCGTCTCGGCGCGCCTCGCCAAAACCGCCGTTGCGGGCATGGCGGGGCACAGCGTCGATGACGTCGAGGAGGTCTGGCACGCGCTGTCGCCACCCTATCAGCCGCTCTTCGACTGGCTCGAGGGCCATGCCGAGCGGCCGGATATCGCGGGCGCGCCTGTCTTCCGGCCGTTGATGCTGGCGCATGCACTGGAGGACTCCGAGCTTGCGGATCTCGATATCGGCGAGTTCTCCGTCGAATGGAAATGGGATGGCATCCGTGTACAGATCGTGGCCGGACGCGGAGAGGTGCGGCTCTATTCGCGAACGGGCGATGAAATCGGCGCGAGCTTTCCCGAGCTCATCTCGATGTTCCGCTTCGACGCGGTCATTGATGGCGAGCTTCTGGTGCTGCGGGATGGCAAGGTGGCGCCGTTCAACGACTTGCAGCAGCGGCTCAACCGGAAGTCCGTGACCCGCGCGATGCTGGAGCGCTACCCGGCTCACGTGCGTCTCTATGATGCCTTGCTCATCGACGGAGAAGATCTCCGCCCCCTGCCGTTCATCGAAAGGCGCCGACGGCTCGAGCGCTGGCACGCCGAGGTTCGTCCGCCGCGGACTGACGTGTCGGAGCTGATCGCGGTCGCTGACAAAGAGGAGCTGCACCGGATCTGGCGCGAGACACGAGGTGCCGGCATCGAGGGACTGATGCTGAAGCGCCGGGCGAGCCCTTACCTCGCCGGCCGGCCGCGCGGGCACTGGTACAAGTGGAAGCGAGCGCCGATCACCCTCGACTGCGTGCTCATGTATGCCCAGCGCGGCTCGGGCCGGCGGTCATCCTATTATTCCGATTACACCTTCGGTGCATGGAAAGAGCTGCCCGATGGCAGCCTCGAGCTGGTCCCGGTCGGCAAGGCCTATTCCGGCTATACCGACGCCGAGCTGATCGTGCTGGACCGCTGGATCCGCAACAACACCGTCGAGAGGTTTGGTCCCGTACGTGCCGTGAGGCCGGCCCTCGTGCTGGAAGTGGCGTTCGATGCCGTACAGCGTTCGACCAGGCATCGCTCCGGGGTGGCGATGCGGTTTCCCCGCATTCATCGCATCCGCTGGGATAAGCCGGCAGAAGAGGCAGAGCGCTTGGATACGCTCGTCGGACTGATCGAAGGCTGAGTAAGGTTAACCGTCCGTCGTGCATTCCGAAAAGCGAGAGCTTTGTTGCGCTGCATCAATTTCAGCCTAGATGCGTGTTGTATCATCGCCACTTGTAAAGCATAATTTGGTTTCTGGTCAGCGAAATGGAGTAGGGTCATGCGTATGGATAACAGTGGGGATCCGTCGGGGGGGCCCATCCAAGGTATGCTGAACACCGCGTATAGCGGATTGGCCGCAGCGGGGAAGGCAATCGAGCCGTGGTTGCGTGCGGCGGCTCGCGGCAACATCGAGGCCTTCACACTCATGAACCGCCGTGCACAGGCCTACATGGAGCTGCCGATGCGGCTGAGCCAGTGCCGGTCACCTCAGGACTTGGCGAACGAGCAGATGCGCTTTTGGCAAACGATGGCGCGCCAGTACACGGAAAGCTCGCAGCGCGTTCTCGGGGCTTGGTTCGAAACGGTGCAGAAGTCGGCCGGCAAGGCCAAGAGCAGCAGCGCCGAGCACGAGCGGGATTACATCACGTTCCCGGAACCGGAGGAGACGGGCAGCTCGGCCGAGCGGCGCGCTGCCTGATCTCAGAACCAACACCGAATGAAAGCGGCGCCCGATGACGGCGCCGCTTCAACGATTGGGCTTATGCCTCAAGTCAGCGCTTTGCCAGCTGCCACAGTGCGGGCATGAGGCAGGCGCCGAGCGCCGTCTTGAAGAGCGTCGCTGCATAGAACGGCACGACACCGAGCAACCAGGCCTTCTCGAGGCCGACAAGCTGAGCGAGCCACATCACACCAAAAGCGAATAGCACCAGATGACCGACCGCCATGGCCACGAACAGCCGCAGGACGGAGCGGTCCCAGCCACGCTCGGCAAGCCAGCCGACCACAAAGGCCGCCGCAACAAAGCCGATCAGATATCCACCCGTTGGGCCGGCCATGTAGGCGATGCCCAATCCTTTTTCCGGCGTTCCGGCGAACACCGGAAGTCCGGCTGCGCCTTCGGCGAGGTAGAGAAGCACCGTCAAGGCGCCGAGGCGAGGCCCCAGGGCAGCGCCCAGAAACAGGACCATAAAGGTTTGCATGGTCATCGGTACCGGCCAGAACGGCACCTGGATCTTCGCCGATGCCGTCAAGAGCAGTGTGCCGAGGACCACGACCGCGCCCAGACGCAGAAAGCTGTCGCGGCTTTCCGGCCAGACCGTCGAAAGGAAGGTCGCGTTGGGCTGTGCATTCATATCCGAGCACCCTGGATCGCTTTACATGGGACGAGACTGCAGACGCGCAGTTCATGTGGTCTGCCATGGCTTGCGCGCCGAGGCAATTCCCCTTGCGCGCAGAGCAGATGCGATGGTCCCTAGAAAGCTCCTGCCCGCACCGCAGCCCGTCAAGCGTCCACGGGATCCTTGGCGGCCTGGGCCGGAATGGCCGGAACGACGGGTTCCCCGACCTCGCGATCACGACGGCGCGGCTGCGGCGGCTGGAATGCCCGCCTGGCATGGATCTCGCAATACGGCAGGCCGGGTACCTTATTCCGATTGCAGAAGTGGAACTCGGGCGTCTGCGGGTCACCGATCGGCCAGCGGCAGCTTGTCTCGGTGAGCATCTGCAGCGTTTTGCGCTCCTCGGGTGGAATGACGAGCTCCTCTGCGGGCGGCACATAGGTTTCGGCGTCGGGCTGGTACAGGGCCCGCAGCGCCGGATTGCCGATGGTTCCGAAGCGGGGTTTGGCCGCCGGCCGCTTCGTAACGCTGCCAGGCGAAGTCCGGGGCCGTGCGCGATGGGATTTCATACGCGACGTGGTGGCACGGCCAGAAAGCCCGAGCCGATGCACCTTGCCGATCACGGCGTTGCGCGTAACACCGCCGAGGCGGCCGGCGATCTGGCTGGCACTCAGCCCTTCCGCCCAGAGCCTCTTGAGTTGCTCGACGCGCTCATCCGTCCAGCCCATCTTGTCGCTCCTTGCAGAATCAGTCACATCCGATCCGCGGGTCGGCGGACCGTACTCGAGCGGCAAGCGGCGTTGGCCGCGCAACGCGAAGGGCGCAACGCATGGCCGGCACACAGCTTGGCCGTTTACTGACGCTGGAACTTGGGGAACTCAGACGAATCGCGCCGACTGGGCGCGCGGGGCATGCCCCGAACTCGGGAAAAGCTACTCACCCGGCGCGCATTTGCAGCGCGCCACCGCCTTGTCGCGGCGGGCAAGGGTCAAGCTACATCATCGCCAATTCGTTCTACAAGGTACGAGGGCTCTCTCAACGGCCTATTGGCGATGAATCGTGGCGTTCGTGCCACAAGCAAAGCCGAGTTCGCTGTATGTTTGCCGGCGGCTCGGCTCCATGGGTGTCCCTACGGAGCAAAATCAGCGTGCGTTCCAGTACGTTGACAGCTGGTCAGCACGGGTAGTATCCATTGGATTGTCACCGGGCCGCCACACGAGGGCGGCTCTTTTTCTTTCTCCCCAACAGGAGCTGCCAGCCATGTCGCAGCCCGCCCCGGCTACGAACCTACCCAACGCCAAGACGACCTCCTCTGGCCCATCCTCCGCTGTTATGGGCACCTATGCGCGTCAGGACGTGGTGTTCGAGCGAGGCGAGGGCAGCTGGCTGACCTCCACGACCGGGGAGCGTTATCTGGACTTCGGCAGCGGGATTGCGGTCAACCTGCTCGGCCATGCCCATCCGAAGCTCGTTACTGCGCTGACGGAGCAGGCGCAGAAGCTCTGGCATACGTCGAACCTCTACCGGATCGAGGGCCAGGAACGGCTTGCCGAGCGGCTTTGCGCGGCGACCTTTGCCGACCGCGTCTTCTTCTGCAACTCGGGTGCGGAAGCCTGCGAGGGCGCGATCAAGCTTGCCCGCCGCTATCATCACGTGTCCGGTAACCCCGAGCGCTACCGGATCATCACATTCCAGGGCGCCTTCCACGGACGGACGCTGGCGACGATCGCCGCTGCCGGCAACGAGAAGTATCTCGAAGGCTTTGGTCCGCGGGTGCCGGGCTTCGACGTGCTGCCGGCAGGAGACATGGCCGCCGTCGAGGCGGCGATCGGGCCGGAGACGGCCGCCATCATGATCGAGCCCGTGCAGGGCGAGGGCGGCATCCGCGTCATCCCGGCCGATGATCTACGCCGTCTGAGGGAGCTTTGCGACGCCCATGGCCTGCTCCTCGTCCTCGATGAGGTACAATGCGGCATGGGCCGTACCGGCAAGCTGTTCGCGCACGAATGGGCGGGCATCACACCCGACGTGATGGCGATCGCCAAGGGTCTCGGGGGTGGATTCCCCGTCGGCGCATTCCTCGCGACGGCCGAAGCGGCGAAGGGCATGGTGCCGGGCACGCACGGGTCGACCTTCGGCGGCAACCCGCTGGCCATGGCGGTCGGCAACGCCGTCATGGACGTCGTGCTCGAGCCAGGTTTCCTGGAAACGGTTCAGCAGAAGGCGATCCGGTTCAAGCAGGAGCTGGCCCGGATCAAGGACGAGTTCCCCGGCGTGGTGGAAGAAGTCCGCGGCATGGGTCTGCTCACCGGGCTCCGGCTGAAACCTCCCGTGGCGGACGTGGTCGCAGCCTGCGCGGCCGAGAAGCTGCTGGCCGTCTCAGCCGGGGACAACGTGCTGCGATTGCTGCCGCCGCTCAACATCACTGAAGCAGAGATGGCAGAAGGTCTATCGCGCTTGTCCAAAGCGCTCCGCCGCATTTCCACCACCCAAGCCTGACGGCGCAGGCCGCCGATCCGCGAGGTGCTGACATGGCCCCACGCCATTTCATAGATATTGGTGACATCGATGCCGCAACCCTGCGGCGCATCGTGGATGTCGCGCACGAGATGAAGCGCGCCGGCAAAGTGGTGCCGGCGAGGCTCCGCCCCGAAGGCATCGAGCATTCCGTGCTGGTAATGATCTTCGAGAAACCCTCGACCCGCACGCGCGTGTCGTTCGATGTCGCGATGCGGCAGCTCGGCGGCCAGACCATTGCACTTAATCATACCGACCTGCAGCTCGGGCGCGGAGAGTCGATCGCCGATACGGCGCGCGTGCTGTCCCGCTACATCGACGTCATCATGATCCGCGCCAACACGCACGAGAGTGTGGTGGAGCTTGCGCGCCACGCCTCCGTGCCGGTGATCAACGGCCTGACCGACAAGAGCCATCCCTGCCAGATCATCGCGGACATCATGACGTTCGAGGAGCGCAAGGGGCCGATCGCCGGTCAGACCGTTGCCTGGGTCGGTGACGGCAACAACGTCGCGGCGTCCTGGGTACACGCCGCCAAGCGGTTCGGCTTCAAGCTGCGGATCGCCTCGCCCGTCCAGCTCAAGCCCGAACGGCCGGTGCTCGACTGGGTTGCTGCCGAGCATGCCGACGTTGTGATCACCGATGATCCTGAGGAGGCGGTTGCGGGGGCCGATTGTGTCGTCACCGACACCTGGGTCTCGATGGGCCACACCGACGCCCCTCGACGCAAGCAGATGCTGGGACCATATGCCGTCGACAGCGACCTCATGCGCAAGGCGGCGAGCGGGGCCATATTCATGCATTGCCTTCCGGCTTACCGCGGTAACGAGGTCAGCGCGGAAGTGATCGACGGGCCGCAGTCCGTCGTGTTCGATGAAGCAGAAAACCGGCTCCATGCTCAGAAAGCGATCCTGGCATGGTGCCTTGGGAAGGATTGAATGGCAGAACGCCAAACTCTCGCCGCGGCTGTCGAGCCGCGAAGGTCCGATGACCTGATCATGCCATTCCGGACCAATCGGTCCGGCGTTTTCGGCCGAGTCGTGCGCCTCGGCCCCGTTATCGACAGCATCCTGAACCGGCACGATTATCCCGAGCCCGTCAGCCGGGTGCTGGGTGAGGCCGTAGCGCTCACCACGCTGCTCGGCTCATCGCTCAAGTTCGACAGCGCCTTCAGCGGGCGGCTCATTCTCCAGACGAAGACCGACGGGCCGATCAATCTGCTGGTCGTCGACTTCGAGGAGCCGGGCCGCGTACGCGCCTATGCGAGCTTCAACGAGGACAAGGTCGAGGCTCTGGGGCGCTCCGCGCGCGAGGAACCAGGGCTGCTGCTCGGCACGGGGCACCTCGCGATGACCATCGACCCGGGTGGCCATCTCGACCGATACCAAGGCATCGTGCCCCTCGACGGCTCCGGGCTGAGCGAAGCCGCGCACACCTATTTCCGGCAGTCTGAGCAGATCCCGACGTTTCTGCGCCTGGCCGTCGCCCGCCATTTCGCGGGCGGCAGATGGCAGTGGCGCGCCGGCGGGCTGCTGGTCCAGTACGTTCCGCCCGTGGAGGAAGGCGCGACCTCCGACGACGAGAACGAGGAGGTGCTGCTGGGCGAGGACGACGAGCGCTGGACTAGTACGCGCGTTCTGGCCGAGACCGTCGAGGATCACGAGCTGCTCGATCCGACCCTGACGCCAGAGCGACTGCTCTACCGGCTCTTCGCCGACGAGGGCGTGCGTGCGTTTCCCGCTGTCGGTCTCGAGGAGCGCTGCCGCTGCTCCCGCGATCGGGTCAGCAAGCTGCTCGGAAGCTTTGGCGCCGAGGAATTGCAGGACATGCGCGAGGCCGATGGTGCGATCACCGTCACGTGCGAGTTCTGCAACACCAAGTACCGCTTCGAGACCGAGGAGATCGTCTGAGGTGGCGGGGAGGCTCGTCGTCCTCAGTTGAGGTTGCGCTTGGCGAAGGGGCTGTCGAGCGAGAAGGCGGGAATTACGACATCGAAGGTGCTGCCTTCCGCATCGACCATCTGATAGCTGCCGACCATGATGCCCTGCGGCGTGCGCAGCGGACATCCTGACGTGTACGAGAAGGACTCACCGGGCGGAATGATGGGCATCAGCCCCACGACGCCCGGCCCCCGCACCTCCTCGGTATGGCCATGAGCGTCCGTGATGTGCCAGATGCGAGAGCGGAGCTGCACGGGCGCGTCGCCGATGTTCTCGATCACGATCGTGTACACCCAGAAGAAATAATTCTCCTCTGGATTCGACTGCTCCTCTGTGTAGGCCGGAGTGACACGGACACGGATGCCGCGGGTAACGGCTTCGTACATTGTGAGGGCACTCTCACGATCGGGCAGTGTGGCCAGTACAGCCATACTAGAACTCGGACCAACTCGGTCAATATGATGCAGCGGGCGCCTCAAATGCGGATGAATGACCGGGGGGCGGCTTTGATCGCTTCCGCAGGCGTGAGCTAAACATCACAAAATCGAAGTGAGGGACTTGATGGCACCTCCTCTGGTGGCGCTACGCGGTACTCATCTGACATACGGCGGCACGCCGCTGCTAACGGGAGCCGAGCTGTCCGTGGAGCCGGGCGAGCGCGTCTGCCTCGTGGGACGGAACGGGTCCGGCAAGTCGACGCTGCTGCGGATCGCTGCCGGGCTGACCGAGCCGGACCGGGGCGAGCGGTTCGCCCAGCCGGGTGCCTTGGTGCGCTACCTGCCGCAGGAGGTCGATTTCTCAGGCTACGAGACGGCGCTGGAATTCGTCGAAGCCGGCCTCACGCCGACGCAGGATCGCTATCAGGCGCGCTACCTCTTGGAAGTGCTCGGGCTGACCGGCGCCGAGCCCGTTGCGACCCTCTCGGGTGGCGAGGCGCGGAAGGTTGCCTTGGCCCGCGTCCTGGCGCCCGAGCCTGATGTTTTGCTGCTCGATGAGCCCACCAACCACCTCGACCTGCCGGCGATCGAGTGGCTCGAGGCGGAGCTTCTGCGATCTCGCGCGGCGCTGGTCATCATCAGTCACGACCGCCGTTTCCTCGAAACTTTGTCGCGGGCAACCGTGTGGCTCGACCGCGGCGTGACCCGCCGCCTCGACCAGGGCTTCGCCGCCTTCGAGGCCTGGCGTGACGCGATGCTCGAGCAGCAGGAGATCGAGCGGCGCAAGCTCGACCGCAAGATCGCACGCGAGGAAAGCTGGCTGCACGGCGGCGTCACCGCCCGCCGAAAGCGGAATGTCCGGCGGGTCGCTGAGCTGGCCCGCATGCGCCAAGAGCGGCGTGAGGCCCGCCGCGTGCAGGGCGATGTCCGCTTCAGCGTGGGCCAAAGCGGCCCATCCGGTCGTCTCGTGATCGAGGCCGTCGGCATCGGCAAGAGCTTCGGGGACAGGACCGTCGTGCGCGACTTCTCGACCCGCATCGCGCGCGGCGACCGCGTCGGCATCGTCGGCCCGAACGGTGCTGGGAAGACCACGCTGCTGAAGATGCTGACGGGCCGGCTGGCGCCCGATACCGGGGAAATACGCCTCGGCACTGCAATAGACATCGTGACGCTCGACCAGCGCCGGGACGAGCTGGCACCCACGATGACCGTCATGGAAGCCCTGACCGGCGGCCGCGGCGACAAGGTCATCATCAATGGCCAGCCGCGGCATGTCTCGAGCTACATGAAGGACTTCCTGTTCCAGCCCGAGCAGGCGCTGAGCCCACTTTCAGTGCTTTCAGGCGGCGAGCGGGCGCGGTTGATGTTGGCGCGCGCACTGGCCAAGTCGTCCAACCTTCTCGTCCTCGACGAGCCGACGAACGATCTCGATCTCGAGACGCTGGATCTGCTGCAAGAGCTGCTGGCCGACTACACCGGCACGGTGCTGCTCGTCAGCCACGACCGCGACTTCCTAGATCGCGTCGTCACGTCGGTCATCGCTGCGGAAGGCGACGGGCGGTGGGTGGAGTATGCCGGCGGCTATTCCGACATGCTGGCGCAACGCGCCGGCGCCGACCTGCCGCCGTCCGGAACTGCCGGTTCTGCTGCGGCCGAGCAAAAACCGAAGGCAACAGTGGAGGCCGGCACTGGTACCGCGCCGCAGAAGAAGCGCAAGCTCTCGTTCAATGAGAAGCACGCTCTTGAGATGCTGCCGGGCACGATCGACGCCCTGCAGCGCGAGATCGCAGACCTCCAGGCGGTGCTGTCGGACCCCGAACTCTACAGTCGCGACCCGCAGGCCTTCGAGGCCGCCACGGCCCGGTTGGCCAAGGCCGAAGCCGAGCTCACCCAAGCCGAGGAACGCTGGCTCGAGCTGGAGCTGTTGCGGGAGGAGCTGGAAGGCGCCGGAAGCTGAAGCAGCAGCCGTTTGGGTCGGGCGTCATTTGGCCCACTCGTCCTTCACCTCCATGCACTTCTTCGAGATGAAGTCGTTGATGTCCTCCACGACCATGCTGTCGAGGACGTTGAAGGTGTTGTCGGTGGCGGTCGCCGTCCACATCGCGCCCTTGACGAGCGTCGGTGCCTCGATCTTGCCCCAGTTGAGCACGGCCTTGGTCGCCTTGCCGCCTTCGAAGGTGACCTTCGGGCTGAAGTCGAACTTCAGCTCGGCGTCGCCCTCTTCACGCGCGATCTTGCAGGCGACCTGGTGCTTCTGGAGCACGGCTTCGTGTTTCGGCTCGGTCATCGCCTTGATGAGCATGTCGCGCTCGAGCTTGATGTCCGCCACGCACTGTACCCGGCCCCAGGGCCACGACACCTTCGCCTTGGAGACGATCTTCTGAAGATGCTCCTTGCGCCAGGTCTTCACCACGTGGCATGAGATGTCGCTGCCGTTCGGGTCGCGGTTATAGAATGCATCGCAGATCGCCACCTTGCAGGCCTTGCGGCTCTCGCGCTCGGCCTTCTCCTCGGGCGTGAGCTCTGTCTCCTCCTGTACGGGAGGCACCTGCTGGTCCTGCGCGGCGGCCGGCGCTGCAAAAAGCACAACGATGCCCACGGCAAGGATCTGACGAAGCGCAAGACGAACCGGCATGGACACCCCCCGTGTCGCGGTTGAGACGTATGCTTAATGGTGTTCGACTGTCGCAGGAATATGACGCCAGACCGCGCAGCTTTTGCATCGGCCTGAGCAGATCGCGCAAGCAGGGCGGACATCTAGTCCTTGCTTGAACTAGCTTGTCGCGGCACCATATCTGAGTTTCGCGTGCGGAACGGTGCCCGGATTTGTCGGGGCCGGCAGCGTGGGGGCCCTCTCGGGACCCGCGTAACACGTCAACAAGGTCGCTTGGAAAGGGCTTTGGAATGTCACGCATGTCTCTTTTGTCCAGTCCCATGCTGCTCGGCTTCGAGGAGATCGAGCGGCTGATCGATCGCGCCGGGAAGGGAAGCGGCGACGGCTATCCGCCCTACAACATCGAACGCATCGTGAAAGATGGCGAGCGAGGCGAGATTTTGCGCATCACGCTGGCGGTGGCAGGCTTCACACGAGATCAGCTGGAGATAACCGTCGAGGACAATCAGCTTACGATCCGCGGCAAGCAGCAGGAGGAGAAGAGCCGGGACTTTCTCTATCGGGGGATCGCGGCTCGGCAATTCCAACGCACCTTCGTATTGGCGGATGGCATCGAGATCCGCAGTGCAGACCTGAGCAACGGTCTTCTGTCCATCGATCTCGTCAGGCACGAGCCGGAGCGGCTGGTCCGGAGAATCGAGATCGGTGAGCGCAAATCGGGTGCATGAGCACCGCGCTGGCCAAAGACAGAGAATCACGGGAGCATGGTGCTGCGGCAGCCGGCCGAGGGTGCAGGCTGCAAGGCATGACGTGCCGGTTCCCGCACCTGCAGGAGTAGCGTCATGAACAGGACAAATCGCACGAGATCACCCAGCAAGCGCGCCAAGCGCGCAACGATGACGCCGGTCATGAGCCAGCTGGAGCTGGCGCGGCTCGGCGGTGGTGAGATCGCCTACATCAAGGTGCTGTCCTCCGACGAGGCACAGCGGCTTTACCCGGCGATCGAAGGGCTTCCCGGCGGCATCGATCTCTACGCGCTCCACGCGGCCGACGGCACGCCCATCGCCCTGACCGACAGCCGCCAGGCTGCCATCGGACATGCCCGCGGAGACAAGCTGGAGGTGGCCAGCGTCCACTGAAGCAGCGTCGTTGTGAGGCAAATCAAAGCGCCCCCTCGCTTGCGAGCGGGGCGCTTTTTTGCTTTTTGCGGATCGGTGTTCGAGAGTGATGTCCGTTCCGATCAGCGGAAGTCCGCGATCGTCAGCAATGGCACGAACTCGAGGCCCGCCGCCCGGAATGCGTCAGCGGCTCCTTCCAGCCGATCGACGATCGTGATCACCCGCACGACCTTGCCGCCTTCGGCCCGCACCGCTTCCGCTGCCTTGATTGCGGACCCGCCGGTCGTCGTCACGTCCTCCACCACCACCACGTCGGCACCGTTCAGCGTCTCGCCGGGCGCAAGGCCCTCTATCAGGCTCCGGGTGCCGTGATCTTTGGCCTGCTTGCGCACGAAGAACGCCGAAACGGGCCGGTGCCGGAGCGGGCTGACCGCCGCCACGGCCGCGGCAATGGGCACCGCGCCCATCTCGAGCCCGCCAATCCACCGGGCGGGAATGTGTTGGAGCTGGTCGAGAATGAGGTTGGCGACGAGCAGCCCGCCCTCGGCATCGAGCATTGTCGGCTTCATGTTGAAGTAGAATGTCGACGTGCGCCCGGATGCGAGCTTCACCTCTCTCCCGCTCTCGAACGAGCGCGCTTTGACGATCTCGATGAGGCGCGCGCGGTCTGCGGCGGGCGAGCGGTCGAGGTCAGGCATGTCAGGCTCCTCCCCTGGAATGGCGGCTGACGTGCGTTGTGGCTGCAGGGGCGGCGCTGTCAAGAAGTACAGTCGCTCCGCCGCAGCGGCATCGACACATCTTTTTCGCGACACCCCTCAGCACGCCCGAGCCGGCGGTCAAAGCCACTGCTCTCCTGATGCGGAACCTGGTGAGCGGACTGCCGTTGCTCAGGCACGATTTCAGGCGATGGGCTGGGCGCGCTCGCCGCGATGGAGCGACGGTGGCTGCCCCTGTCGACAAGGGTCGAATCTTCTTGGCGGAACGGAACGAGGCTACCAGACGGCAAAGCTCCTCGGTTGTCGCAACGAAAGCAACGCCCAGTGTCACCGTGGCCGGCGCGGAGGCGTTTTATCGTGACACCCTGAACGAGCTCCTGCGCAGTGGCGTGCCGTTCCTGGTCGCTGGCGGCTTTGCGCTCGCGGCCTATACGGGGATTACGCGCGAGACCAAGGATCTCGACGTCTTCTGCAAGGCGGGCGACTATCCTCGCGTGCTCGCGCACTTCAAGCGATGCGGTTACGCCATCTCGGTCGAGGACGAGCTCTGGATCGGCAAAGTTTGTAGAGGGGTTCATTACCTCGACGTGATTTTCGCCGCACCCAGCGGCAGCGCGCCCGTCACCGACGAGTGGATCAGCAACGCACGTCAGGCGGAGGTCCTGGGCGTGCTCGCGCCGATCATCGGCCCGACAGAGCTCGTCTGGTCGAAGTGCTTCATTCAGCAACACGACCGGTTCGACGGTGCCGACGTCGCCCACCTGATCCTTAAGGCGCACGAGGACATCGACTGGCATCGCCTGCTTTCGCGGATGGAGGCACACTGGGAGGTCCTATTATCGCATCTCATCATGTTCCGCTGGATCTACCCATCGGAGCGGGACGCGGTGCCGGCCTGGCTCATGCACGAGCTGTTGGATCGTCTGCGGGTCCAGCTCGAGATGCCGCCTTCGAAAAGACGGGTCTGCCGGGGCGGTCTGCTGGCACGGTCCGATTACAGCATCGATGTGAAGGAGTGGGGCTTCGTGGATTTCAACGGGAAAGGTGGCCCGAGCGATGCCGCGTAAGCTGAAGGTCGCTGCCCTCGCCGACCTGCACGTGAAGGAAGGAGAGGTGCGGCCCTATCGCGAGCTGTTCGATGAGATCTGCGGTGTTGCGGACGTTCTCGTCCTGGCGGGCGATTTGACGGACTTTGGCAGGCCGGAGGAAGCGCACATCCTGGCCGAGGATATCAGGGCCTGCTCGCTCCCGGTTCTGGCAGTGTTGGGCAATCACGACCACGACTCGAACCAAACCTACGAGGTGAGACGGATCTTGCGCGAAGCCGGGGTCAAGCTGCTCGAAGGCCAGACACACGTCATTGGGAATGTCGGCTTTGTCGGGGCGAAAGGATTTGGCGGTGGCTTTGGCCGGCGGATGCTGACGGCGTTTGGAGAGCCGGCCATCAAGCAGTTCGTAGCAGAGGGCATGAACGAGGCAACGCTGCTGGAGAACGGATTGCGGGCGCTGCATACGGACCGGATTTTCGTCATTCTCCATTACGCGCCGGTCACGGACACGATCGTGGGTGAGCCGCTCGAAATCTTTCCGTTCCTCGGCTCCTCACGCCTCGCCGAAGCCATCGATCGGTATACAGTGAGCGCGGTCGTACACGGGCACGCTCACAAGGGCAAATACGAGGGCCGCACGCCAGCCGGCGTGCCCGTCTACAACGTCGCCTCGCACGTCAAGAAGCCCAACGGCCGGCCGTACGGACTGATCGAGGTTTGAGGCTGGGGAAGCTCAGCCCAGAATGCGCTTGGATCTCACCGAGCCATCCTCGTTCAATTGATAGACGATCGGCACTCCGGTGGCGATTTCGAGCTTCGTGACTTCGTCGGGCGAGAGGCCATCGAGTTTCATCACGATGGATCGCAGCGAATTGCCGTGCGCCGCGACGATGACGTTGCGCCCAGCCTTCACCTCCGGCCAAATCTTCTCCTCGTAATACGGGAGCGTCCTGGCGGCGGTGTCCTTCAGGCTTTCGCCGCCCGGCGGGTTCACGTCGTAGCTGCGCCGCCAGATGTGCACTTGCTCGGCTCCCCAGCGGCGGCGCGCGTCGTCCTTGTTGAGCCCGGAGAGATCACCATAGTCGCGCTCGTTCAGCGCCTGATCCTTGTATGTGACGAGCCCGGTCTGGCCCAGCTGCTCCAGGATGATATCGAGCGTATGCTGTGCGCGTTTCAAGGCGCTGGTGAACGCGACGTCGAACCTGTAGCCCTCGGCCTTGAGCAGCTGCCCTGCCCTGCGTGCTTCCTCGACGCCCTTTTCGGAAAGGTCCGGGTCACGCCAGCCGGTGAACAGATTGAGCTTGTTCCATTCGCTTTCGCCGTGACGAACCAGCACGAGCACGTTGTCAGCCGCCATTTCCAATCCTGTCTGGTTAGTTTTAGTTCTGACTTTCGGTTAAGCTAGTCCGCAAGCGGCGGCTCAGATGCCGAGCACATCCATCATAGAATAGAGCCCCGGCTGCTTGCCTCGTCCCCACAAGGCGGCCCGCACCGCCCCGCGGGCGAAGATGCCGCGATCGGTTGCGCGGTGCGTGAGCTCGATGCGTTCACCTTCCCCGGCAAACAGAACCGTGTGCTCGCCGACGACGTTCCCGCCGCGCAGTGTCGCGTAGCCGATGTCTCCGCGCTTGCGCGGGCCTGTATGGCCATCGCGCACCCGCACGCTCCGCTCCTTGTGCGAGATGTTTCGCCCCTCGGCAGCAGCCTCTCCCAGCATCAGTGCCGTGCCGGAGGGGGCATCCACCTTATGCTTGTGATGCATCTCCAGGATTTCGATGTCGAAGTCCTCGTCGAGGGCCTGCGCCACCTTGCGCGTGAGGGCAACCAGGAGGTTTACGCCCAGGCTCATGTTCCCGGCCTTGATGATCGTGGCGTGGCGAGCGGCTGCGGCGATCGCCGCTTCGTCCTCGTCGGAAAAGCCGGTCGTGCCGAGGACGTGGATGATGCGCGCATTTGCGGCGAGATTGGCGAATTCGACCGACGACTTGGGAGAGGTGAAGTCGAGCACAGCGTCGGCACGGGCGATCAGCTCCAGCGCATCGTCTGTGACGGGGATCCCGAGCGGGCCGAGCCCGGCGAGCTGGCCGATGTCCTGGCCCACGGCAGGCGAGCCCTCGCGCTCGACGCCGCCGATGACCTCGCATCCCGACGCGGCGTGAACGGCCCGCACGAGCTCGCGCCCCATTCGGCCGGCGGCGCCCATGACTGCGATCTTCAAATCGCTCATCTTCGTCTCCTCTCGCACCGGAACTTGCCGGGCCTATAGCAGAGCCGGCCGCGGATTAGAACGGCGGAGCGGATCAGGGCGCAGATGGCGCCTGCTCCTTGTGACGCGCGATGGCCTGGCGAACGAACTCGCGTGCTTCCTCGTCGTCGCCCCAGCGATCGAGCCGCACCCACTTGCCCGCCTCGAGATCCTTGTAGTGCTCGAAAAAATGCGCGATCTGCCGGACGAGGCTTTCGGGTAGATCATGGTAGCTCGCCACCTTGTCGTACCGACCCGTCACGCGGCTCGACGGGACGGCGATGAGCTTCTCGTCACCGCCTTTCTCATCGCTCATCAGGAGCACCCCTACGGGACGGCAATTGACGACGCAACCGGGAATGAGAGGGCGCTGGTTTGCGATGAGGACGTCGATGGGATCGCCGTCGGCCGAAAGCGTATGCGGAACGAACCCGTAGTTGCCCGGATAGCGCATGGCCGTATGCAGCATCCTGTCGACGAACAACGTGCCGGATGCCTTGTCCATTTCATATTTCACGGGCTCCCCTCCACTGGGGACCTCGACGACGACGTTGATGTCGTTGGGCGGGTCGAAGCCGATCGGTATGGCGTCGATGCGCATCGGAGTGATCCTTTCCTCGCTCACCAGGTCAGCGGCTGCCCGGCAGCGCCCGTGTGCGCTGCCCGTAAGGAATAGAGCGTGGCGTGTAGGCTGAACGCTTCAGGAACGCAATGGATTGCCGGTCCGGCACAGCGTTGGTCTGAGGCTTAACCAATCGGACAAAATCCGTGGGCGGATTGCATTTTAGCGATCGGGTAAGGTTTTGTTTAGCTCCACCCGTCGTACAAGGCCCCCGAAATCGGGAGGACAAAGGCATTTTCGAATGACTAAATCGTTGCGCACCAGAGCGCCGTCCGTCAGACAGCTCAACGAGTATTTTGAAAACGAATCACTCTCCTGGGAAATGGAGGGTATGCCGCCCCAGGAGCGCTTCATGCACGAAGTGCGCAAGTACGCGGGCGAGACGGATCAGGCCCGCCAAGTTCGTCAAATCGAAGCGGTCATCCGAACCTCCAGGGGCCTCGAGGACAACCACCGCCCCTTGCCGCGAGATATTCAGGAGACGATCTCGGCCATCATGAAGCGCTACGAGATCTTTTCGCCGACGAAGCTGGCCGGGCCGCCAAAAACATTCGCCGAGGCCCGTCAACTCCTGAGAACACTGTTTTTTTAGAGTCTTTGCGAACTGTGGACCAGCATTCGAGCGTCAACCCAGGGGAGGACGACTTGACCACAATCAGCGATCCTCAGGTCGTGATCCGACACAATGTCAGAGCGAACGTGCCGTATCTGCGGCGGTTTGGGCGCGCTATCACCGGCAGCCAGACCCGGGCAGATATCTGCGTCGTGCAGCTGATGGAGGATCTGCTCGTAGATCCCGGTTTGATCGAGGATGGCGTCACTCCCAAAGCCGCACTCTACAGGAGATTTCTCGACATCATGCATTCGGTGCCGGGGGGCGGCGGCAGCTCCGATGTCCCGACGCCGCTGGAAAGGCAGGCCTATTTGTTGACGACCGTCGAGGGGTTCGACTTCGCTCAGGCCTCGAACGTGCTCAATGTCAGTGTGGCTGAGCTCTCACGTATGATCGAGGACGTCCAGGCGCAGCTTTCCAGTCAGGCCGGTGCCCGGACGCTCATCATCGAGGATGAGCCGCTCATTGCGGCGCACCTGAAACTGCAGGTGAAGCAACTCGGGCACGAGGTCATCGGAACGGCGCCGACCCACGAGCAGGCAATCAGAAAAAGTCTGGCGAACCGGCCTCAGCTGATCCTTTCTGACGTGCAACTCGCCGACGGCAGCTCGGGCATCGACGCGGTGGATGAAATTCAAAATCACTTCGACGTGCCGGTCATCTTTATAACGGCCTACCCGGAACGCTTGCTGACCGGAAAACGGCCGGAACCCATTTTTCTCATCACGAAGCCGTACGTCGAGCAGGCTGTGAAAGCGACCATCAGCCAGGCGCTGTTCCTCAATGAACAGGCCCGCGCTTTTGCGATGTCAGCGCATTAAGCGGGACCTGGCTAGAATGAAAGGGCGCGGGTGCCGATGAAGAGCGTTGCATGCGAAACGATCGCGGACGTTCGCGAGAGTTGCGCGGCCCCGCTGCGTGATGCCGATGCAGTGCGCTTGAGGGCAATTCTTGATTCAGCTGTCGCAGCCATCATCACAGTGGATGAGTCAGATACGATTGTAGACATGAATCCGGCGACCGAGGCGCTGTTCGGCTACACCGAGAAGGAATTGATCGGAAAGAACGTGAATATCCTCTTTGCAAAGAAGGATCTGCAGACTCGGGACGCCGACACTGGCGTGGATCAGTCGCGCTCCGGCGCGCTTAAGCTCGAAACAGCGGGCCGGCAAGTCATTGGACGCCGAAAAAACGGCACGACCATTTCGCTGCGGCTTGCCAAAGGCGAGTTTACGTTGAAAGGCCGCCGGTTCTTTACGGGCATTTTCCGGGATGACTCGGAGCGGAAGGAGTTCGAGCTCAACCTGCGGTCCGCGCTCAAGGCTGCCAATATGGTGGCCATGAAATGGGACTGCAGAACGAACACGGTATCGGTCACCAGTGGCGGAGAGTCGCTCGCGGCTTTCACCCGATCCGTCACGACTATTGATCAGCTTCTGTCGCGACTCGAGCCGCAGGACATCGAGACATTCCGACAAGAGGTGATAGCCAGCGCGCGAAACCGGAAACCGTTTCGCATGACGCTGCGCTACCTGACGCCTTCCGGAAAGACCCAGTGGCTGGAGCTCGATGGTGAGACCGAGGCGGACGCCGAGGGAAACCCGAGGGTGGCCTATGGCATGCTGATGGACGTCACGGAGCAGAAGCTCGCCGAGGCCAGGCGGGATCTTCTGCTGGCGGAAATCGCGCATCGGGGCAAGAATCTCCTGGCGATCGTGCAAGCCATTGCGGCGGTGACCTTCCAGGGTGATCGTCCGATGGATGTGGCCCGCGGCGAGTTCGGGGAGCGCATTGCCGCACTGGCCCGCTCGCATGCGCTGTTGACGGAGAACGAGTGGTCCGGTGTGCGCTTGGCGGAGATCATCGGGATCGAGCTGGCGGCGCACGCGGACCAAGCTTCGATCGATGTCGAGGACCTCCTTCTCAAGCCGAACGCCGCGCAAAGCATGAGCCTCGTCATTCACGAGCTCACCACCAACGCGATCAAGTATGGCGCCCTCTCAGTTCCAGGCGGCCGGATCAAGGTGGAGGGGCGCCTCGGCTGGCGGGAGCACAGGGAGGTGCTGAAGTTTCGATGGGAGGAGCACGGCGGCCCGACCGTGGTTGCGCCCGCCTACAAGGGCTACGGCTCATTCCTCATCGAAGAGCTGCTCGAAGGCATCACCGATGCAAGCACGGTAGACTTCCGGCCGGAAGGGCTGGTCGTCGAAGCCGAGCTGCCGACGGCTCAACTTCGGCCAAACACGGATCACTGGTCCGCCGGAGCCTCGAAGAAGGTAGCTTGAAGCCACGAGATCCTTTCGCGCTTCTGGATCAGGTCCAGCCGAACGCGATCTTCTCGAGCTTGGCCCCGCCGATGCGATCGAATGCCTTGGCGATCGGGCGTCCGCCACGGCGCCAGTAGAAGTTGATCGCCGGCGTGTTCTCAGCCAGAGCCCAGCAGAGGAGACCTTTGATCCGCCGCTGATCCATGGCATGACGGCAGGTCTCGAACAGCAGCTCTCCAAAGCCGAGGCCCTGGTAGATCGGCGCGAGGTAAAGCTCGTAGATCTCGCCCTGATAGGGTCCGCGGCTGCGCGCCGTACCCCATGTGGCGTACCCGGCAATCTCCCCGCCAACCTCGAGCACGTAAACGCTGTCGCCGGAGCGCACGGCACTCGCCCACCACTCGGGGCCGCGACGACGGATCATGCTTTCCAGATGAAGGTGTGGAATAATTCCGCGATAGGCAAGCTGCCAGGACTCGCGAAAAACCTCGGCCAGCCGCTGAGCGTCGGCCGGCTTGCCGCGTCTGACCCGCACTTGTGAGCTGGACCCCAACATGGGTCCAGTATTAAGCGCGGAGTCCAAGAAGATGCAACGCTCTTTTGTCGGATTCGTTCCGCCCGCGTTCACAAGTCACATCCTTTGGTTGTGAAGTGAAGCAAAGGCCCGACATTGCTCGGGCCTTGCCATAAGTTCGGGGGGCGTCCGAGCCAATCAGGCGTCGGTCTTGGCGTTCAAATAGCAACGCTTGGCAGCCGAGTTCATGCAGGCGAACGTCTGCTGCGCCATCTTGGTCGAAAGCTCGAACAGCTCTTTCGTCTGGAGGCTGGCGGCCGCAATCTGCTGCTGGATGAAGTCAGCCTGCAGGCGGGCGGCCTCAGGGATGGTGCGCGCACGCGCAATGGCCTGGGCGGCCTCGAAGGCGGCATCCGCATTGGCGGCGGCGTTGTTCAGCACCTTCTCGCTTAGCGCGCGGGCGCCGGACTGAGCGGTCATCACCACCTCCTCGACGGCCTTCACGTTGTCCTTCGCTGCGGCATTCATCTTCTGGTAGAGGTCGCGGGTTTTCGCCACGCTCTCCTCGGCAAAGGCCTGCACATTCTCAGGAATGCGCGCATCTTTGGCGGCGCTGAACATCTCCTGCGCCTGACGGGTGAACTGCTCGTTCATGGGACTCTCTCCTGAAATTCCGATTGCACGGTGCGCTCTGGGACCTGGGGGTTCGATTTCCGCCACATCCGATGATCAGTACTTAGACAGTTCTATTGTGCAATGCAATAAAATTTGTGCGACGCAGTAAGTGGGCAAGGTGTCGCATGCTCGCCGCAGGGGGTCGGAGCTAACTGCTCAGCGCGGGGAACAGGTCGCGATAGCCCATGACGGCGGGGTCGAACAGCACGTCCTGCGGCCGCAGGGGGCGTGCAAACGCCAAACCGGCGAGCGACCGACACCGCGAGATCGCCACGTAGGCCTGCCCGTGGGCGAACGTGCCGCGCCCGAGATCGATGTACACCCGGTCGAGTGTGAGTCCCTGGCTCTTGTGAATGGTGAGGGCCCAGGCGAGCCGCAGCGGGAACTGCTTGAAGGTGCCTGCGACCGTCTCCACGATTTTTTGGGCGGACAGGTCGTAGGCATAGCGCCGATTCTCCCACGCGACGGGCTCGACCTCGTACTCCTTGCCGTCGATCTCGACCCAGACCTGGCGCTCGTCGAGTCTGCTGATGCGCGCAATGGTGCCATTGACCCAGCGCCGGTCGGGGTCGTTACGCAGCAGGATCACCTTGGCGCCCTCCTTCAGCACAAGCGTGCTGTCAGTCGGATGGGCGTTGTCGCTGAAGTCGCCGGTGACACCCGCCTCATACGTGTGCACCGAGCCGGGTAGCGCTTCGAGGTAGGCGAGGTTGATGCGATTGGCGGCGGCGTTGGTCGGCGTCAGGATGACGAATGGATCGCCTTCGGCGAGCGTGCGGATTGGGCAGACACGGCTGTTGAGCAACTCCAGATCATCCGGTCCGACCTCTCCTTCGCGAATGCGATCAAGGACCCCGACCAGATCTTTATCGCTCTGGCGGAACACGTGTCGAAGCTCGATGTAGGCTGTGCCGTCACCGTCCTGCAGGGCCGGGACACTGAAGAAGAACGGGCCGCCAAAGCTCGCCTCCAGGTGATCGGCAACTTCCGCTTCCTGCACGACCGGCGGAAGCTGATGCAAGTCCCCGAACAGCAGCAGCCGTACCCCGCCGAACGGCTCCCGTGGGCGACCGCGGTTGACGCGCAGCGCCTGGTCGATCGCCCACATCAGGTCCGACCGCACCATCGACACTTCATCGATGATGAGGAATTTGAGCCGGCGCATGATGCCGCCGTTGCGGCTGCGCCGGATGTCATCGGGCCGGATCAGGCGTGGGGGAAAGCCGAAAAAGGAATGGATCGTCTGTCCGCCGACGTTGACGGCGGCGAGCCCGGTCGGGGCCAGCACGACGCCCTCGCCGGCAATGATCTCGCGCAGGCAGCGCAGCAGCGTCGACTTGCCGGTGCCGGCGCGGCCGGTGACGAACAGGTGGCCACTTCCCGTAGCGGGAAATTCAGCCGCCAGCTCGTGCTCGCGGGTGACCTGGACCCCATCCGGCCATGGGAAACTGCTGGCTGGGCGAGGTGCGGTCACCGTGTCCCTTCTCCTGCTCAGGCGACGGCCTCAGCTCCTCTCAGCCGCTCCATCTTCTTGCGCATGTTGGGGTCGAGCCAGCGTTTGCGCAAGCGGATCGATTTGGGCGTGATCTCGACGAGCTCGTCGTCCGCGATGTAGGAGAGCGCGCGTTCCAGCGACATCTTCATCGGTGGCGTGAGAATGACGTTGTCATCCTTGCCCGCGGCTCGGACGTTGGTCAGCTTCTTGCCCTTGAGCACGTTCACCTCGAGGTCGTTTTCACGCGAGTGCTCACCGACGATCATGCCCTGGTAGACGCGCGTCTGCGGCCCGATCATGAGCGGCCCGCGGTCCTCAAGGTTGAATAAGGCGTATGCCACCGCCTCGCCATCACCGTTCGAGATGAGAACGCCGGTGCGCCGGCCCTGGATTTCACCCTTGTAAGGCGCGTAGCCGTGAAAGAGCCGGTTCATCACGGCCGTGCCGCGCGTGTCCGACAAGAGCTCGCTCTGGTAGCCGAGCAGCCCGCGCGTTGGCACGCGGAACACCAGTCGCTGCCGCCCGCCGCCCGACGGGCGCATCTCGATCAGCTCGCCGCGGCGCTCTGAGATCTTCTGGACCACGACGCCGCTGAACTGCTCGTCGACGTCGATAATGACCTCCTCGATGGGCTCAAGGCGTTGTCCCGTATCGGGGTCGTTCTTGTAAACCACCTGTGGCCGGGACACTGTCAGCTCAAAGCCCTCCCGGCGCATGGTTTCAATCAGAATCGCAAGCTGCAGCTCACCGCGGCCAGCCACCTCGAACGCGTCCTTCTCATCGGACTCGCTGACGCGAATGGCGATGTTGCGCTCTTTCTCCTTGAACAAACGGTCGCGGATGACGCGGCTCTGAACCTTGTCGCCTTCTTGGCCGGCGAGCGGCCCGTCGTTGATGCGGAAGGTCATCGACAGCGTCGGTGGGTCGATGGGCTGCGCCGGCAGCGGCACCTCGACGGAAGGGTCGCAAAGCGTGTCGGCGACCGTCGCCTCGGTCACACCCGCGATGGCGACGATATCGCCCGCCTCGCCGACCTCGATCGGCTGGCGCTCGAGCCCGCGGAAGGCCAGCACCTTGCTGACGCGGGCCGACTCGATGAGGCGGCCGTCGTGATGCAGCGCGTGGATCGTCTGGTTGGGGCGCACGCTCCCCGACGTGATGCGGCCCGTCAGGATGCGGCCCAGATACGGGTCCGCTTCCAATGTGGTCGCCAGCATCCGAAAGGGGCCGTCCTCGACCTGTGGCGCCGGTACGTGCGACAGCACCAGTTCGAACAGCGGCGCCATGCTCTCCTTTGGGCCGGCCGGATCGAGGGCCATCCAGCCGTCACGGCCGGAGCCGTAGAGCACCGGGAAATCGAGCTGCTCGTCGGTCGCATCCAGGCTGGCGAAGAGGTCGAAAACTTCGTTCAGAACGTCGAGGTGCCGCTCGTCGGGGCGGTCGATCTTGTTGATGGCCACGATCGGCCGGAGTCCGCGGTTCAACGCCTTTGAAACCACGAACTTCGTCTGGGGCAACGGCCCCTCCGAGGCGTCGACCAGCACGATTGCGCCGTCGACCATGTTGAGAATGCGTTCCACCTCGCCGCCGAAGTCGGCATGGCCCGGCGTGTCGACGATGTTGATGCGCGTGTCGCGCCACACCAGCGAGGTGCATTTCGCGAGGATGGTGATGCCGCGCTCGCGTTCGAGGTCGTTGCTGTCCATCGCCCGCTCGGCCACCCTCTGGTTCTCCCGGAAGGCGCCAGACTGCTTCAAGAGCTGGTCGACCAGGGTCGTCTTGCCGTGGTCGACGTGGGCGATGATGGCGATGTTACGAAGGTTCATGAAGCTCACGTGTTGCGGCGCGGAAAATCAGGCGCCGAGGTATCACAGTTGGTCCGATCTCGCTAGGAGCGCACCCGCAGCCGTGGCGGATTGGCCGCCTCGTCATCGCGACGGCCGCGAAGGCCGCGCGTCCACAGCCAGGATTCGGGGCGCTGGATCCGTCCTTTCCGGCTCTAGGGCGCTCCGGTGAAGACGCGGCTGCAACCCGAGGCGCAACAGCTCCACCACCGTCTTCGGGGTCAGCACGTCCGCGACTGTTTCGGGCTCGGCACGTTGAGGCGCCAGGTAACCCTCGGGTGTCCAGGGCCGAAGCTCCCCACCTGTCACCAGATAAGGGCGATCTCCTAACCGCACAATGCATCCCGATGGTAGGTCGGCCAACCGGCTCTGAAAGACGCGCTTCGCCCCGCCTGCATTCAGCCGTTCCGCGTGCAGGACGGAATCCATCTCCGCCGCGCTCGCCCGCCCAGTCCGGCCCTCGGATTGTGCCCACAGCCGGGCGAACGCGAGCGCATCGGCCCGGCGGCACTCGAAGCAGGGCCGGTGGCCAGCCGCCAGCGCCGTCGCCTCATCCAGGAAGAACAGTTCGGTGTATTGGTTGGGCGCCATGACCGCGCGGTGACGACCGCGAAACTGCAGCTCGCAGCAGATCCATTGCTTCGTAACCCAGCGGCGGCGCCCCAGGGTCTTGTCCGGCCGATGCAGGCATCCTCCCCGGTTGCCCATCATTGTCCCGCGCGCGGCGATCGCGACGATGTCCCCTGCCGGCGTGACGCGGTTCTGAAGGGGCATGGCGCTGCAGCTCCAAACAGACAACAGTCATCCCGGGCCTTGTGCCCGGGATCCAACTATCCGCAGACTCCGGCGCAAGCGGCTGAGTGGATCCCGGTGACAAGCACCGGGATGACTGCTGTTGCTTATTCCGTCGACTTTCGACGCATCGCGAGCGTCCGCAGCCTCAACGCATTGAGGCGGATAAAGCCTTCGGCATCCTTCTGGTCGTAGGCGCCGCGGTCGTCCTCGAAGGTGACGAGCGTCGGGGAGTAGAGCGACTTCGGGCTCGTACGGCCGATGACAATGACGTTGCCCTTGTAGAGCTTCAGCCGCACCTCGCCTTCGACGTGCTCCTGGCTCTTGTCGATCAGCGCCTGCAGCATCTCGCGCTCGGGCGCGAACCAGAAGCCGTTGTAGATCAGCTCGGCGTAGCGCGGCATCAGCTCGTCCTTGAGGTGGGCGGCGCCGCGGTCGAGCGTGATCGACTCGATCGCCCGGTGGGCGGCGAGCAGGATGGTGCCACCGGGGGTCTCGTAGACGCCGCGCGATTTCATGCCGACGAAGCGGTTCTCGACGAGATCGACACGGCCGATGCCGTTGTCCCGGCCGAGATCGTTGAGGCGGCCCAGCAGCGTGGCCGGCGACAACCGCTCGCCGTTGAGGCTCACCGCATCGCCCCGTTCGAATCCGATGCTAATGACAGTCGGCTTGTCCGGCGCGTCCTCTGGACTGATCGTACGCTGGTAAACGATGGAGGGCGGCTCGACGCCGGGGTCTTCCAGAACTTTGCCTTCCGACGAGGAGTGGAGCAGGTTGGCATCGACGGAGAACGGCGCTTCGCCCTCCTTGTCCTTGGCGATCGGGATCTGGTGCTTGCGGGCGAAGTCCAGAAGCTCGTTGCGGCCTTTGAAAGTCCATTCGCGCCAGGGCGCTACGATGCGAATATTGGGCTCGAGAGCGTAGTAGCTGAGCTCGAACCGAACCTGGTCGTTGCCTTTGCCGGTGGCGCCGTGGCAGACGGCATCCGCGCCGGTCTTCCGGGCGATCTCAATCTGCTTTTTGGCGATCAACGGTCGCGCGATGGATGTGCCGAGCAGGTAGACGCCCTCGTAAAGCGCATTGGCGCGGAACATCGGGAAGACGTAGTCGCGAACGAACTCCTCCCGGAGATCCTCGATGAAGATGTTCTCGGGCTTGATCCCGAGCAGCTCGGCCTTTTGCCGGGCCGGCTCCAGCTCCTCGCCCTGGCCGAGGTCGGCTGTGAACGTCACCACCTCGCAGCCGTAGGTCTCCTGGAGCCACTTGAGGATGATCGACGTATCGAGCCCGCCCGAATAGGCAAGCACCACCTTCTTGACCTTGTCTCCGGTCTTCGCAGCCATCGTAAGTCCTGCTCATGTGCTGAAATTCGCGCGCACTATAGGCCGCGGTTTCGTCGCGGGCCAAGAGGCGCCTGCGCAGCGGGTGTCCGCATCGTTGTCTCAGGGCGGATCGGAAGTGATAAGCTCGCAAGCGGAACCGGCTACCTGAGAGGCCCACGATGCCGCGCCTGGAATTCTGGTACGAGTTCGCTTCCAGCTACTCCTATCTTTCCGTGATGCGCATTTCCGATCTGGCGCGAGAGGCGGGAGTCGAGGTGGTCTGGCGGCCTTTCCTGCTGGGGCCGATCTTCAAGGCGCAGGGCTGGGAGACTTCTCCGTTCAATCTCTACCCGGCCAAAGGCCGCTATATGGTCCGCGACATGCAGCGGCTGGCCGCCGACCGCGGACTGCCGTTCGTCATGCCGCCGACGTTTCCCGCAAACAGCCTCAAGGCCGCCCGGCTGGCCTTGATCGGCGCCGACGAAGGCTGGGTCGAGCCATTCACGCGCAAGGTTTTCGAGGCCCAGTTCGGGCGTGGCGAGGAGATCTCCGACGTCGGGGTGATTTCGGCCATCCTCGCCGGCCTGGGTCTGGACGCCTCAGAAATGCTGGGTCGGGCCGAAGACCCCATCGTCAAGCAGAGGCTCAAGGAGCAGACCGCCGAGGCGGCATCGCGAGGCCTATTCGGTGCGCCGAGCTTCGTTACGGAGGCTGGCGAGCTGTTCTGGGGTGATGACCGGCTGGAGCAGGCCCTCGATTGGGTTTTACGTCCGCGAACAGGAGTTCTTCCGAAAGGGAACAAGATCAGCGGCGGATGATGTTGCTAAAATGTTCCTGCCGCAATTTTCGTCGGGGGGAAAGTATCGTGAGAATGGTGAGTTGGGCTACGGCCCTTGGCATAGCAGTGCTTGCCGCAGGGTTTGCCGCATTGGGCGCCGAGGCTGAGAGCGCGAAGGCATCGCCCTGCAAAGGTCTCGAGCAGAAAGCCTGCGCCGCAAAGGCGGACTGTAGTTGGGTGCCGGCGACGACGCGAAAGGACGGCCGGAAGGTGAAGGCCTATTGCCGCCTCAAGGCGAAGTCCTCCACGTCTGCGAAAAACGCGCCGAAGACTTGAGGCTTTACCCTCGCGCCTGCTCGCCGTCCTATTGGGTCAGTGGAGCAGCCGCTGCCAGGGAAAGATCGCGTCGATCATCGAGGCTGCGCTTTCCGGCACGGCAACCGCAGCGACGACCTTGTTCGGGAAGGTGATCTGCGCCACGGCGTGGCCGCTATCGGAGCGATAGGCCGCGAACTGCGGGGCTTCAACCGAAGCGGGGCGAGCCGGAGCAGGACTGAATATCGAAACGGCCGCGCCAATCGCGAACGGAGAGCTCGCCATCGGCCAACCCAGTGACCGCAGGAAGCTGGCTGGGCCGGGAGGCAACAAATGCGTGGGCAGGCCCAAGGCCGCCATCGGGGCAGACGCCTCGAGTAATTTCGTCCAAGCCTGCATCGGCGCCAGCGGACCGATCGCCGATTGCGGAGCATGCGCTAACCCGGGCATAGCGAGGGGCGCCACCCAGGCGAGCCCCAGCCACGAGGGCTCGAATGGGCTGCGTTCAGGCGGGCGATGCCAGGCCGACGGAGCCAGCAAGTCTGACCAGCTGGCCAACGCCTGCCCGGAGCCGGAGAAGGGCTCACCCGGCTTGGCGGAGGAAAACAGGGCGTCGATCTGCTGCCAGGGCGCAAGCATCGTCGTCGTGCACTGGGTGGCAACCGACATGCAGGAGAGCACCATGTCTCCCCAAATTTTCGCCCACTCGAGCTGATCGTCGAGATTGAACATCGCTCCGTCCTCCGGAAGCTAAGGAGAGACGAATACCGCCCATTTTGCGATGCAGCAAGCCTTATTGCGTAGCAGCGTCAAGCTCGTGCTCCAGCTTCCGCCGTCCACGCCGTCCGGCAAGGCGGCCAGCCACCAGCCAATACGCGGTCCCAGCGGCTACGCCGGTACAGGTGAATGCGGCGAGCAGATAAAGGGTTACTGGCAACGGTTGAGTAAACCCGTGGCCCGTGATCTGCGTGAGGAAGCCCAGCATCGCGATCCCGAACCCCGCAGCGGCATAGTAGATCGGGCTCTTGAGCCGCCGCCATTCCGCGACAGCGAGTGCGATGATCGAAAACGGCGCCCCAAAGATTGCGCTGTGGATCGTAGCGAGCAGCAGCCAGATGCCGGCAGCGCTCAGGAGGTCTGCCCCAGCGAAAACGAGCTCGTGAGGAGGCAGAACGAAGAAGACCTGGACAAGACCGGCCGTGAGGCAGGCGACGAGATAGCCGGCGAAGCATCGCAACAGGGCCGCCAGCATAGTTCTCCCCCGCTCTGGCCTGTCGAACTCTTTGTGTTCAGGCGCGCCGTCCAGCCAGCAGCCAGTAGACGAAGCCCCCGGCAAAGCCTGCCGTCGCGAAGACCTGCCAGACGACCGGACTCGGCAAGACTAGGCCTGCCGAACCGAACTGCGCCAGCATTGGCACCGCGACGAGCGCGAGGCCGCCGCCGATGATGTAATAAAGCGATGACCTGATGCGCGCCACCTCGCCGATCAAAACGATCAGCAACGCTGGCAGGATCGTGAGGCCGGAAGCGAGGATGGCGCCCTCTGTTACGAGGTCGAATATGGCCACCATGGAGTCCGGATCGTCCATTTCCTGACCATGGAAAGCATGCGTGATCCGCTCCATCCCGAGCGTGACGAGGACGAGCCCGGCGATCAGGGCTGAAATCAGGAATGCCACCGGAACGACGATGATCCGCCAGAGCGTCGACCAGAACATCGCCTCAAGCCTCTGCGGCCGGGCGTAGCGCACTCGCCCTCAATCTGGTGGTCTCGGATTTGAGCTGGCCGCAGGCGGCGAAAATGTCGCGTCCGCGCGGCGTGCGCACGGGGCTCGCGTAGCCCGCGCGGTTCACGAGCTCGGCGAACCGCTCGATCTGCTCCCAGTCCGAGCACTCGTACCTGGTGCCCGGCCAGGGGTTGAACGGGATCAGGTTGATTTTGGCCGGAATGCCCTGCAGCAGCTTCACCAGTGCCTTGGCATCAGCCAGGGAGTCGTTGACGCCCTTGAGCATCACGTACTCGAAGGTGATGCGCTTGGCGTTCGAGAGGCCCGGGTAGGCGCGGCACGCGGCCATGAGCTCGGCGATCGGGTACTTGCGGTTGATGGGCACCAGCTCGTCCCGCAGATCGTCGCGTGTGGCGTGCAGCGAGATGGCGAGCATCGTCCCGCTCTCAGCGCCCCACCTCGGGATCTCCGGCACCACGCCCGAGGTCGACAGCGTGATGCGCCGTTTGGAGATGGAGAGCCCCTCGCCGTCGGCGGCGATGTCCATGGCCGCTTTCACGTTGTCGAAATTGTAGAGCGGCTCGCCCATGCCCATCAGGACGATGTTGGTGATCTTGCGTTCTGTGCTGGGCAGCAGGCGGCCGTCATTGGGTCTCGCCGCGCCGGGCCAGTCGCCGATCCGGTCGCGCGCCAGCATGATCTGGCCCACGATCTCCTGCGCTTCGAGATTGCGCACCAGCCGCTGCGTGCCCGTGTGGCAGAAGGAGCAGTTGAGCGTACAGCCGACCTGACTAGAGATACAGAGCGTGCCGCGGTCGGTTTCAGGAATGTAGACCGTCTCGATTTCCGGGGCCTGCGCCTCACGCCCCCGCTTGGGCAGCCGCAGCAGCCACTTGCGGGTGCCGTCAACCGAGACCTGCTCGGTGACGATCCGGGGCCGCGCGAGAGAATAGGCGGCCGCGAGCCGCGCCCGGAGATCCTTCGAGACGTCCGTCATCTGGTCGAAGGAGGTGACACCGCGGACGTAGATCCAGCTCCAGAGCTGCGAAACGCGCATGCGGAGATGGTTCGGCGGGACGCCGATCGCGGCCAGCGCTTCCCGCAATTCATCGCGTCCCAGGCCGACGAGCGACGGCCGACTCTCCGCCTGTGCAGCGGACGGACTCGCGTGCGGTGTCTTATCGAGCAAAAGGACCATTCATCAACCTGCGCGGGGACTTGAGAGCAGACATTTAGTCCGTATCGCCCACGAGGCAAAGCCCGCCGTCGTGCGGCCCGCGGTCATGGCAGCTCGCGTCGGCGAGTGTGTCTTCACGCCAACGCCGCACCACCGCCATACCGGGGCTTATCCCGGTACCCAGCCATCCCCAAGCGTTGAGCCCAGCAGAACGCTGGATCCCGGCGACGAGCGCCGGGATGACGTTTAGGAGTTGGGCTTAGGTGCGGAGCGCTAATTCGCAGGAGCTGTTTCTCGCTTAGCATCAACCCGCGCGATCAGCTTCTCGACCTCGGGCAGGATATCCTTGACGATTTCGGCGACGCCCCTGCCGTTCGGATGCATGCCGTCGTCCAGGTTGAGATCAGGCCGCATCGCAACGGGCTCGAGGAAAAACGGATAGAGCAGCGCGTCATGCTTTCGAGCGAGCTCCGGAAATATCGCATCGAACTTTCGGACGTAATCGTCGCCCCAATTGCGCGGCGCCTTCATACCGGCGATCAGAACGGGAATGCCACGAGCTTCGAGACGGGTGAGAATCTCATCCAGGTTCTGCCGTGCCTCGGCAGGGTCTATCCCGCGGAGTGCGTCATTCGCGCCAAGCTCGACGATCGCCGCGTTGGCATCCTCCGGAAAAGCCCAGTCGAAGCGCTGCAGGCCAGCGGCGGTGGTGTCGCCGGAGACACCGGCGTTGATCACCTCGACGGCATATCCCTTGTCGCGCAAGGCCTTCTCGAGCTGTGCTGGAAATGCTTCGCCGGGCTTCAGTCCATAGCCGGCCGTGAGGCTGTCCCCGAAGGCAACGATGCGAATGGGATCGGGCTCAGCCCGGACGTGGCTCGCCCCGATCGCCACAAGCAGGCAGGCATTGACGAGGACAGCGAGCATGCTCACCTGTGTCGATAGGCGGGCCGCAGTCCGGCGCTTCATGATATCGCCTCCTGTCACGTTCACTGTCCAAACCAACCCCCAAGTAGTAGCACGATCGAGAGACACAAGCTTCCGGAGGCCCTTCGTGCCTGCAACCGCAGCGCCCATCATTTCTCTTGACGACGTGAGATTGAGGCTCGTCAGCCGCGCCGGGCCGGTTGATATCCTGCGCGGTGTCAGTCTCGAGATCGGCGCGGGTGAGGCGGTCGCCATCGTCGGGCCCTCCGGTTCGGGCAAGACCTCGCTCCTGATGATCATCGCCGGCCTCGAGCGTGCGACCAGCGGGTCGGTGAGGGTCGCCGGGCATGAGTTCACCGAGCTTGGCGAGGACGCACTGGCGCTGATCCGGGGGCGCGAGATCGGGATCGTGTTCCAGTCGTTCCACCTGGTTCCGACGATGACGGCGCTGGAGAATGTGGCGTTGCCGCTCGAGTTCGCGGGCAACCCGGATGCTTTCCGGATCGCGGAGGAAATGCTGCGGGAAGTCGGGCTGGGGCATCGCACTAGCCATTTTCCAGCTCAGCTCTCCGGGGGTGAGCAGCAGCGGGTGGCGATCGCGCGCGCCATTGCCCCCCGACCGCGGCTCATTCTGGCCGACGAGCCCACCGGCAATCTCGACGGGAACACAGGCAATCAGATCATAGAGCTGCTGTTCGACCTCCACCGGCGGCGCGATGCAACGCTGGTGCTCATCACGCATGATCCGGCTCTGGCGGAGAGATGCGCACGCATCCTGCGCATGGCCGACGGCCGGGTCGTGGCCGACAGCGCAAAGATCGAGGCCGTATGACCAGCGCCGAGACGGCTGTCGCCGCAAATATCCGGCCCGGGCGCCCGGCCGCGCCGCAAATGGTGCGGCTGGCCGTCCGAGAGCTGCGCAGCGGCTTTTCCGGCTTTCATGTCTTCATCGCCTGCGTCGCTCTCGGCGTGATGGTGATCACGGCCGTCGGCGCCTTGACGGACTCGCTGCGGCGCAGCTTCGAGCAGCAGGGCGAGCTGTTGCTGGGTGGCGATGTCGTCCTGTCGCGCGCGCACCGCCCGGCTGACCCTACCGAGCGGACCTGGATCAGCACGCAAGGGCACGTTGCCGAAATGGCAACGATGCGGACGATCGTGCGGCGCACGGACGGCCAGGATCAGTTCCTGGTGGAGCTGAAGGGTGTCGATGCGGCCTATCCGCTGGTCGGGGCGGTGCAGATGCAGGGTGGCGCCGACTTCTCCGACGCTGTCCATAAGAACGGCGGTGCCGTCGTCGCCCCGATTCTTCTGGAGCGGCTGGGCCTCAAGGTCGGGGACAGTTTGTCCCTCGGCACCATCACATTGCCGATCACCGGGGTCGTCGAAGACGAGCCGGACAGCATCACCGACAATCTGACCTACGGCCCGCGGGTTTTCGTGTCGCTCGAAACATTGCAGCGGACCGGCCTTGTCCAGCTTGGCAGCCTCGTGCGCTGGCGGTACGCCCTGAAGCTGACCGACGGCCGCGCGAGCGATGAGCGGCTGGCGCGATTTCGCGCTCAGCTCGCCTCGGGCCTTCCCGAGACCGGCTTCACCGTGCGGGACCGGCGCGATCCGTCGCCGCGCGTCACACGCTCCCTCGATCGCCTGCGCCAATTCCTGACCCTGCTCGGGCTGACGGCGTTGCTGGTTGGCGGCGTAGGCGTCGCGAATGCCGTCGCGGCCTTCATCGACCGCCGGCGCAAGGTCATCGCGACCTTCAAGAGCCTCGGGGCGACCAGCGGCATGATCTTCGGCGTCTTCCTGACCCAGGTGCTGCTGATTGCCGCCATCGGGGTCGTCATCGGCCTTGTGCTGGGCTATCTCGTCCCGGTGATCGCCAATGCGCTCTACGGCGATGCTCTGCCGATCCGCGCCGCGGTGACGATCAGCCCGTGGAGCATCATCTCGGCGGCCGCGTACGGCTTCCTCGTGGCTCTGGTCTTTACCCTCTGGCCGCTCGGACGGGCGGAGCTGGTTCGCGCGGGCGTGCTGTTCCGGGATGAAGTGGCTCCCGAACCGGTGCGGCCCCGGCCACGCGTGATTGCCCTCACGGCTGCGACGATCGCCGCGCTCGTGCTGTTCGTGGTGGTATCGTCAGAGGTCAAGTGGATCGCGATCAGCTTCTGCCTGGGGCTGGTGGCGGTATTCGCACTGTTCGCCGGACTGGGCGCTCTCGTGACGGCAGCAGCGCGGAGGGTGCCGCGCTCGCGCTTCCCGGAAGTCGCACTGGCGATCGGTAATCTGGGGGCGCCCGGTGGCCTGACGCGATCCATCGTGCTTTCGCTCGGTGCGGGGCTGTCGCTACTGGTGGCCGTCGCACTGACGGACGTCTCGATGGTACGGGAGCTGACCACGCGCCTTCCCGAAACGAGCCCCACGTACTTCGTACTCGACATTCGCAAGGACCAGGCGGCCGACTTCCGCCAGCTCGTCGACCGCGTCGCGCCCGGCTCCGAGGTTCGCGATGCGCCGATGCTGCGCGGGCGGATCGTTGAGCTCGGCGGCAGGCCCGTCGACCAGATCAAGCCGCCACCCGAGGCCGAATGGGTGCTGACGGGCGATCGCGGGCTGACTTATTCGGAAGATGTGCCGGAGGGCTCACGCGTGGTCGCGGGAGAGTGGTGGCCTGCCGACTATGATGGCGAGCCGCTCGTCTCGTTCGAGGCCGAATTGGCCGGACATCTAGGCATCGGCCTCGGAGATACGGTCACCGTCAACGTCCTCGGCCGGAACATCACTGCACGGATCGCCAGCCTGCGCGAGGTGAAATGGGAGTCGCTCGCCATCAACTTCGTGATGGTGTTCTCGCCAAACGCGTTGAGGGCAGCTCCACACAACCTGCTGGCGACGATCACCCTGCCGCGGGATGCGAGCCTTTCCGAGGACGCGGCGCTCGCGCGCTCGATTTCGAACACGTTCCCGTCCGTGACGCCCATCCGCGTGAAGGACGCGCTCGACGCATTCAGCGACCTGTTCGAGAAGGTGATGACAGCCGTCCGGGTGGCCGGAAGCATTACGCTCATTGCGGGCGCTCTCGTGCTCGCCGGGGCCCTGGCAACCGCTCAGCGTCGGCGCATCAAGCAGGCCGTCATTCTGAAGACTTTGGGCGCCATTAGGCGCCGGATTCTCGTCTCTCACTTTGTGGAATACGCCGTTCTGGCCGCGGTCACGGCCGGGGTGGCCGCGGTGCTCGGGACGGTGTCCGCATGGATCGTCGCGACTCGCGTGATGGAAATCGAGTTCACATTTTCGTCAACAGCCGTCGCCAGCGCCCTGGCGCTCGCGCTGATCCTGGTCATGGGATTTGGCGGATTGGGCACATGGCAAGTTCTGAGGGCGCCGGCTGTGCCGTATTTGCGAACCGATTAAGGGTTAATGACGCACGGCTGAAGTCGAAGCCCGTGATCTTGCCTCCTCGGGCCCGACTTCATAAGTTCTGTCATTGAGATATGATCGGCGCTCCGCGCCTTGAAAGCAGTGCAAGCGCGGGTCATATTGCAAACCACTGGTTTTGGGTGCTCGCAGCAGCGGTCAAGGGATCGAAAATGGCTCAATACGACAACAGGTACGCGCAAGCTGGCACCGCCGCCCGAACGGGCGTAGCGGTCGACGAGGGCCTCCGCGCGTACATGCTATCGGTTTACAACTACATGGCGGCGGGCGTGGCCCTCACCGGTCTTGCCGCCTATCTGGTGTTCAGTGCTGCGGTCACGGGCGATCCCGGCTCTGCCGTCGCCCGTTTGGGCAATGGCACCATGCTCACCGAGTTCGGCCGGATGATGTATGTGAGCCCGCTCCGCTGGGTGATCATGCTGGCGCCGCTCGGCTTCGTGTTCTTCCTGTCGATGCGCGTCTACCAGATGAGCGTCAGCGCGGCGCAGATTACCTTCTGGCTGTTTGCCGCAGTGATGGGTGCGTCTCTGTCGACGATTTTCCTCGTCTATACGGGCGCTTCGATCACGCGCGTGTTCTTCATCACCGCGGCGGCGTTTGGCGCGCTGAGCCTGTGGGGCTACACGACCCGGCAGGATATCTCGGGCTGGGGCACGTTCCTGTTCATGGGCTTGATCGGCATCATCATCGCGGCGCTGGTCAACCTGTTCCTGGCCTCGAGTGCGCTTCAGTTCGCCATCTCCGTCATTGGCGTCCTGGTGTTCGCTGGCCTCACCGCCTATGACACGCAGCGGATCAAGGACGGCTATTTCGCGGTCGCTGGCAACGCGGAGCTCGCCGCAAAGACGGCGGTCATGGGGGCGCTGAGCCTCTATCTCGACTTCATCAACATGTTCACCTCGCTGCTGTACCTGTTCGGCGAGCGCGAGTAAGGAACTGATGGCCGATCTGGCCACGTGGCAAGGGCCCCGCTCAGTCGGGGCCCTTTTCGTTCGGGGATATCGCGTTCTGCTTTTCTGTCAAAAGCTGCCAAGCTAAAATGACGCGGTCAGCTGTTTGAGGCCTCGTCCATGGCGGACATCGAACTAAGATCAGCGACCCCCGACGATATTCCGGCCATAACGGCCATCTACCGCCCCGCCGTTCTTTTCGGCACTGCCAGCTTCGAGCTGGAGCCACCCACCGAAGACGAGATGCGCCGGCGCTTCGAGGCGATCACCGGCAACGGGTATCCCTACTTGGTCGCCGAAATCAGCGATGCAGTGGTCGGCTACGGCTACGCCAACGCCTTCCGGCCGCGGCCCGCCTATCGCTCCACCGTCGAGAATTCGATCTACGTGGCGCCGGATCATCAGGGCAAAGGCGTGGGAAGAGCGCTGCTCGCCAGATTGATCGAGGTCTGCACGGAGCAAGGCTTCCGCCAGATGATCGCGATCATCGGTGATTCCGGGCAGCGTGCATCGATCGGATTGCACCGTTCGCTCGGGTTCATATTCGCTGGCACGGCGCACTCGGTCGGCTTTAAGCACGGGCGCTGGCTCGATACGGTGATGATGCAGCGGGCGCTCGGGGAGGGTGACAGCACGCCTCCACGCGACGTGCGCAGCCGGGCCACGCGCGAGTAGAACCGCATTTGCTCGCCCCGGGGCTGGGATAATGCTCGCCCGAGCTGCCTTCAGTGCTCCACCAGCCGCAGCTTGCTTTCCAGCACGTGCAGAACACGCCGCAGGTCGTGGCCGCGCTTCAGCACCATGCCTCCGGCCGCGATGACGCTATAGGCGCCCTGCTTTCTGGCGAGCTTAGGATTCTTCTCGATTCGGTAGAGCGGACACTCGCTCGCTTTCCGGAAAACGGAGAACACGGCCTTGTCGCGTCCCATGTCGATGGCGTAATCACGCCACTCCCCGGCGGCGACTTTTCGACCGTAAACGGCGAGGATGTCATCGAGCTCGCGGCGATCAAAAGAGATCGTTGCCGGAGCGAGCCCCCCTTGCTGGGATTGTAGTGGGCCAGGAGACGAGCTGCCCGCCTGGCGCGGGCGAAAAACTATCGGCTCGGAATCGCTCAACACGCGCCTCCTTTTGTTTCCCCTCAATGTCGCTTGGGGCTCCGGGAAATTCAAGCGCGACCTTCCCGGATCTGGATGTAACAAACTGCAATGAAAATCACGAAGTAGCCACACTCCTACCCACGGGAGGCCCAATTCATGAGCATACTGTCCAATATTGCCCCTGGCCCGGTCCAAACGCTCGGAGCTGTTGCCCCCCATAGTCCCCCCGAGCTTCCCTCTGGACCGGGCCACCTTTCCCTCTCGCAAGTTTTCCTGCCCTCAGGTGGCCGCAGGAATGCCGCGGTATCGCCGCGAATCAGAAACAGCTTGAAAGCGTTGCCCCGGCCCGGTCCTCAGGCTTGGCTTCGGAATGTCAGCCCCCAAGCTGCCGAAGACGCGTACCTGAACCGGGCCATTTTCGTTGTCTCGAGGCTTAAGGAACCGGGCAGCGTTTGGGTAACCGCGACGATGACCTGCACTTGCAACAGGCCATGGCGCCGCTTTAGAAAGCGTGCCGCTCAAAAAAATCATAACGCGTTGAAGTCGCCGCGAGATATGCCTTCATGATGACAGAGACGACGTCAGCAGAATCGCATCCATTCCTGGCCGAGGTGAGCCGTTTGCTTCACCTGATGGTCAACGCTGTCTATTCGGATCGCGAGATCTTCTTGCGAGAGCTTATCTCGAACGCATCCGATGCTTGCGACAAGCTGCGGTATGAAGCCATCGCTCATCCGGAATCGCTCGGCGCCGACGACCGACTGCACATCACGATCATTCCGGAGAAGGCCGCCGGCACACTGACCGTGGCCGACAACGGCATCGGCATGAGTCGCCAGGAGCTCATGGAGAACCTGGGGACCATCGCCAAGTCCGGCACCAGGGCCTTCCTCGAACAGATGCAACAGGCCGAGGAGGGCAGCGGGCTCATCGGCCAATTCGGCGTGGGGTTCTACTCGGCCTTCATGGTGGCCGAGAGCATCGAGGTGACCAGCCGCAGGGCGAGCTCCGACGAAGCTTGGGTCTGGCGATCGGACGGGGTGTCCGGGTTTTCGATTTCGCCACCCCAATCCAATGGCGCGCTGCCTCCTCGCGGTACCTCGGTAAAGCTGAAGCTCAAGAAGGACGCGTTCATCTTCCTCGAGCCCGACGAGATAGAGCGCATCGTCCGCGCTTACTCCGACCACATTCTGTTTCCGATCGAGCTGAAGCTGCCTGGTGAGCCCGCACGCCAGATCAACACGGCGAGTGCGCTGTGGCACCGGGCGAAGTCCGAGGTGACGGACGAGCAGTACACGCAGGCCTACCGCTCGATCACCAACACCATCGATGAGCCGGCGTTGACGGTTCACTACAAGGCTGAAGGGCGGCAATCGTATGCCGTGCTGCTTTTCGTGCCTAAGCTGCGGCCCTACGATCTCTACGATCCGAACCGCAAAGGCCGCGTGAAGCTTTACGTCCGGCGCGTCTTCATTACCGAGGACGCCGGGCTTCTCCCGGCTTATCTCCGGTTCGTCCGTGGTGTCGTGGACAGCGAGGACGTCCCCCTCAACATCTCCCGGGAGATGCTGCAAAAGAACCCGCTGGTCGGCCAGATCCGGACGGCGGTGACAGGCCGGCTGCTCACCGAGCTGGAACGGTTCGCCTCGCGCGATGCCAAGGCCTACGAAGCCTTTTTCGAGACCTTCGGGTCCGTGCTGAAGGAGGGTATCTACGAGGATCCCACGCGGCGGGATCAGCTCCTCAAGTTGGCCCGCTTCCGCAGCACGGCGGGGTCGGGATGGCGGTCCCTCGCCGACTACATCGCCAGCATGCGGCCGAACCAGAACGAAATCTACTTCCTCGCGGGCGACGATCCGACCCGTCTGGCCGCCAGCCCGCAGCTCGAGGCCGCGCGTGCCCGCGGAGTCGAGGTGCTCTTGCTCACCGACCCGATCGACCACTTCTGGACGTCTCTGAGCCTGAAGTTCGAAGGCAAGCCGTTCCGCTCATTGAGCCAGGGCGAAGTCGATCTCACCGCCATCCCTCTGCTGGACGAGAGCAAGGCCGCGGAGAAAGAGGCGGCGGGCGCAGACATCAAAGGGCTTATCGATGCCCTGCGGACAGCTCTCGGCGAGGCGGTCACCGACGTGCGTGCTTCGAAACGATTGACCGAGAGTGCAGTGTGCCTGGTTGCGCCCCGCGGCGGGCCGGATCTTGGTCTAGACAGATTGCTTCAGCGCCAGCAGACGGGCGTGACATCGCGGCCGGTGCTCGAGATCAACCCGAACCATCCACTCATCACAGCCGTCGCCCGGCGTGTCGCTGACAAGGGCAAGGAAGAGGCTGCCGAGTGGGCGCACCTGCTGTTCGACGAGGCGCGCATCCTCGAAGGCGATACCCCTGCCGATCCCGCGAGCTTTGCTAGCCGCATGAACCAGATGATGCTGAAAGCGCTTGGCGTGCAGTGAAGGGGAGCTGCTAGCGTCGTAGCCCCTCACCCGGCCCTCCGGGCCGACCTCTCCCCATGGGAGAGGTTAAGGGAGTGTCTGCTGCTAACTGGGGTTCCAGCTTAGTCGGATTTAGTGCATGGGCCCCACGACCCAGCTCGCCCCGACCATGGGTCCGACGGTGCCTTCCTGGAGGAGCACGGCGCAGCGCTGCCCTTCTTCCTGAAGGACGGCCGATTGCTGCAGGTCGATCGTGGTGGGTTTTTCCGACCACATGCCGATAGCGGTGAGGTCGCGGACGACGTTGGCGTAGGTGACTTTCTTGCCGCTGTTCTCGCCGCGCCTGATCTCCACCTCCACGCTGGGTTGCACGACGGCCAGCCAGATCGTGCCGCCCTTCATATCGCTCCCGGCCGGCATGGCACCGACTTCGATGTTGATCGTGTTTCCGTCGGTTCGGGCTGTCAGCTCGATGCGGTGCGATGCGAGCTGCTGGGAGGTCTCGGCGATGGCCCGGTCGATCTCGTCCTTCCGGCTGCCGACGACGTGAACGAGGCCATTCACGACGACTTGCGGGGTGTAGACTCGACCATCACCACGCTCTTCGGCATAGGCCCGTTGCCGGTGAGTGAACTTCGGGCTGGCGAGCGTGTCTTTCCAGCCGAGATAATCCCAGTAGTCGACAGGCAGCGAGAGCGCGACGATGTCCGGTCGCGACGCGTAGCTGCGCAGCAGGGCGTCGGCAGTGGGGCAGGACGAGCAGCCCTGGCTCGTGAACAGCTCGAGGACGGAAACGGCATGCTGCGCTCCTGCCGGGCCGGCCGATGCCGACCCGATTACGAGGACCGGCAGGGAAAGAATGAGAAGCGCTGTCAGCCAGCGAGTCATAGTCATCCTTGAGCGGTTTCGAGCGAACCTTATCCGCGCGTCGGCCTCCAAATGCCAGTCACGAATGGGTGAGTTGCCCGCTTACCTTCAAGTGGAAGTGGAAAGGCCGGCCGAGGGGCCGGCCTTTCCAGGTTCAGGCTGCGGCAGCAAGGTTGCGCAGCACGTAATGCAGGATGCCGCCGTGGCGATAGTACTCCAGCTCATCCACAGTATCGATCCGGCAGAGCAGCGGGACTTCTTGCGCCCTACCGTCAGCCGCTGTGATGACGGCGGTCAACTTCGCCCGCGGCTTGACGTCCGCGAGTCCGCGGATGCTGACCGTCTCGTCGCCCTTGAGCCCGAGTGATTGCCAGCTCAGCCCCTCTTCTAAGACGAGCGGCAGCACGCCCATGCCGACGAGGTTCGACCGGTGGATGCGCTCGAAGGATTGCGCGATCACCGCCTTCACACCGAGGAGGTTGGTGCCCTTGGCGGCCCAGTCGCGCGACGAGCCATTGCCGTACTCGACGCCGGCGAACACGACCAGCGGCACGCCTTCGTCGCGATAGCGCATCGCCGCATCGTAGATGAACATCGTCTCGCCCGAGGGGTAGTGGACGGTGTAGCCACCTTCGCGGACGTTGCCATCTGCGCCCTTCACCATGTGGTTCTTGAGGCGGATGTTGGCGAAGGTGCCCCGCATCATCACCTCGTGATTGCCGCGCCGTGTGCCGTACTGGTTGAAGTTCTCCGGCCGCACCTGCCTCTCGATCAGATAGTTTCCGGCCGGGCTGTCCTTCTTGATCGAGCCGGCGGGCGAAATGTGGTCCGTGGTGATCTTGTCGCCCAGCAGCGCCAGGATGCGCGCGCCGGAAATATCGGAGATCGGCTGCGGCTCTTTCGTGATGCCCTGGAAGTAGGGCGGGTTCTGCACGTAGGTGGAGCCGCTGTTCCAGGAGTACGTCAGGCCTGGGTTGGCCTTGATCTTCTGCCAGTGCTCGTCGCCTTTGAACACGTCCGCGTAGCGCGACCTGAACATCTCGCGTGAGATGTTCTCGGCGATGTAATTCTGGATCTCCTGGTTGCTCGGCCAGATGTCGCGGAGGTAGACCGGCTGGCCGTCCTTGCCGATGCCGAGCGGCTCGGCGGCGAGATTTTTCGTCACCGATCCAGCCAGCGCGTACGCGACGACGAGCGGTGGCGAGGCGAGATAGTTCGCCTGCACATCGGGGCTGACGCGGCCCTCGAAATTGCGGTTGCCGGAGAGCACGGCCGCCGCGACGAGGCCGTTCTCGTTGATCGTCTGCGAGATCTCGGGCGCGAGTGGCCCCGAGTTTCCAATGCAGGTCGTGCAGCCAAATCCCACGACGTTGAAGCCGAGCTGGTCCAGATAGGACTGCAGCCCAGACTTCTCGAGGTAAGCTGCAACGACTTGCGAGCCAGGCGCCAGCGAGGTCTTCACCCACGGCTTGACCGTCAGGCCCTTTTCGACGGCATTTCGCGCGAGCAGCCCGGCGCCGATGAGCACGCTCGGGTTGGAGGTGTTCGTGCAGCTCGTGATCGCCGCGATGACGACGTCGCCGTGGCCAAGATCGAAATCCTTGCCGGGCACCTTGTAGCGTGCGGTGGCGCCACTGGTCTTGCGGTACTCGGTTTCGAGCGCGGCAGCGAAGCCGCTCCCTACCTTGTCGAGCGCGATACGCCCTTCCGGACGCTTTGGGCCTGCCATCGACGGCTCGACCGTGCCGAGGTCCAGCTCCAGTGTGGACGTGAAGACCGGATCAGGAGAGTCGGCCGTGCGGAACAGTCCCTGCGCCTTGGCATAGGCTTCGACCAGCGCAATGCGGTGCGACTCTCGACCCGTAAGGGCGAGATAGTCGAGCGTCGCCTGGTCGACGGGGAAGAAGCCGCACGTCGCACCATACTCGGGCGCCATGTTGGCGATCGTCGCCCGGTCGGCGATGGTCATGTGGTCGAGGCCCGGCCCGTAGAACTCGACAAACCGCCCGACGACGCCGTGCTTGCGCAGCATCTGCGTGATGGTCAGCACGAGGTCGGTGGCGGTGACGCCCTCTCTAAGCCGGCCGGTCAGCTTGAAGCCGACGACCTCCGGAATGAGCATCGACAACGCCTGGCCGAGCATGGCTGCCTCGGCCTCGATACCGCCCACGCCCCAGCCCAGCACCGCGAGGCCGTTGACCATCGTGGTGTGGCTGTCAGTGCCGACGAGCGTGTCAGGGAAGGCGTACGTCTCGCCGCCGATCTCGCGGGTCCAGACCGTCTGGGCGAGATATTCCAGGTTCACCTGATGGCAGATGCCGGTGCCCGGCGGAACGACGCGGAAGTTGGCGAACGCGCCCTGGCCCCATTTCAGGAATTCGTAGCGCTCGAGGTTCCGCTCGTATTCGAGCTCGACATTGCGAGCGAACGCCCGGGGGCTGCCGAACTCGTCCACGATCACCGAGTGATCGATGACCAGGTCCACCGGCACGAGCGGGTTGATCTTGCGCGGATCGCCGCCGAGCGTGTTCATGCCATCGCGCATGGCGGCCAAGTCCACAACGGCCGGCACGCCGGTGAAGTCCTGCATCAGCACGCGGGCTGGGCGAAACCCGATTTCCTTCTCTACCTTGCCGCGATTTTCGAGCCAGGCCGAGATAGCGCTGATATCCGCCTTGCTCACCGAGCGGCCGTTCTCGTGCCGCAGCAGGTTTTCCAGCAGCACCTTCATCGCGTAAGGCAGGCGGGAAATACCGGCAAGGCCGTTCTTCTCGGCATCCGGCAATGAGAAATAGGAGTAGGTCTTACCTTCGACTGAGAGTGTCTTGCGGCTCTTGAAGCTGTCCAACGACACGGATTCTTGCGCGGTCACGATTTGTCCTCCATCCGAGCAACTGAAGCCGCGCCGCCGGAGCGCCGGCGGAGGGATCAACCCCGTTTTTGCGCTAGCGTCGATAGAAGCGTGCTCCTTATATAACCGCGCTCGCGCGAGGGCCAGCTCACGGTTGTCCCACTTGGGGCGCGCAGGACGTACGCGGTCGGAAGACAGGTTGCGGTGACGGACGAGAATACGATTGCGCCTGATCGGGCCTCCCGTCCCAGGCTCACGGTCGAGGGGCTTGCGGTGGAGCGCGGCGGGCGGCGCGTGCTCACGGAGCTGTCATTCAGCGTGGAAGCCGGCGAGGCCCTGCTTCTGACCGGCCCCAATGGCGCGGGCAAGACGACACTCCTGAAGACGATCGCCGGCTTCATCCGGCCGTTGTCAGGCCGCGTCGCGTATTCAGGCGCTGCGGAAGACCGGCCGCTGGCAGAGCGGGCGCATTATGTCGGCCACCTGAATGGCCTGCGCGCGACCCTTACCGTCGAGGAGAATGCCCGGTTCTGGGCGGAGTACCTCGGCGGATCGACCGGGCACGTCCTTGCTGCGCTCGAGCGGTTCGGCCTTGCCTCTCTTTCGGCGATACCAGCGGGCTATCTCTCGGCAGGGCAGAAGCGGCGGCTGGCATTGGCCCGGCTGCTGTCCGCGCCGCGCCCGCTCTGGTTGCTCGACGAGCCGTCATCCTCCCTCGATGCGCGGTCGACAGCGGTGCTGGCCAGTGTCCTCGACGAGCATGTCGAGGCGGGGGGCATCGTGGTCGCTGCGACGCATCTCCCCCTCGGGCTGGCCCGCTCGCGCGAGCTGCGGCTCGGCTTTGCCGCGGGGCCGGCATGAGCGCCTTCTGGACGCTCGTGAAGCGCGACCTGCTCATTGCAGCGCGCGAGGGAGGCGCGACGGGAACGGCCCTCGGCTTCTACCTGATCGTCATCGCCCTGATGCCGCTGGGCCTCGGGCCCGACATGCAGCTCCTGTCGCGGATCGCGCCGGGCGTGCTGTGGATCGGCCTGCTGCTGGCTGCGCTACTGTCGCTCGGCCGCATGTTCGACACGGACCAGGACGAGGGCGTGCTGGAAATCCTGGCGACCGGCCCGCTCCCGATGGAGCTGGTGGCCGCAGCCAAGGCGCTCGCGCACTGGATATCGAGCTGTTTGCCGCTCGCGATCCTCGCGCCGGTATTGGGATTGTTGCTCAATCTCGAGCTGGCTGCCTATCCCGTGCTCGTCGGGACCGTGCTCGCTGGCTCGCCCGCCATCAGCTTTCTCGGCAGCATCGGTGCGGCGTTGACGCTCAGGAGCCGCCGCGGCGGCCTGTTGATCGCGCTGCTGGTGCTGCCTCTTTACATTCCGACCCTGATTTTCGGGATCTCCGCGATCAGCGCCGTCGTAACCCCGCCTGGCAGCCTGGGGTCATCGCTGCTTCTGCTTTCGGCAGTCACGATTGCGTCGCTGGTCATAGGCCCGATTTCTGCCGCGGCCGCACTTAGAATGCAGCTCAGTTAAACGACCGAGCTCGTTGCGCTACGGCTGGTGCACCGGCCAAGGCGGCCATGACGGACGAGCAAATAGCGTTGTTCATGCCCCGCGACCTCTAAGCGGTTTGCGCGCGGCGCTTGGACGGCCTAGATCAGTGCCATGCAGACGCTCACCCAAAGGCTGGCCAATCCGACGCGGTTCATGGAGCTGTCACGACAGCTCCTGCCCTGGATCTCCGGCCTTGCAGCCGTTGTGCTGGCCTACGGGCTCTATCTCAGCTTTTTCGCCTCGCCTCCTGACTATCAGCAGGGCGAGACGGTCAAGATCATGTACATCCATGTCCCCGCGGCGTGGCTGTCGATGATGGCCTACCTGATCATCGCTGTGTCGAGCTTCGGCCTGCTCGTCTTCCGGCATCCGCTGGCCGACGTCTCCGCCAAAGGGGCGGCGCCAATCGGAGCGGCCTTTACCTTGCTGGCGCTGATCACCGGGTCGCTGTGGGGCAAACCGATGTGGGGCGCCTACTGGGTCTGGGACGCCCGGCTGACGTCGGTGTTGATCCTCTTCTTCCTCTATATCGGCCTGATCGCACTGCGCTCCGCGCTCGACGAGGACCCTGCCCTCGCTGGCAAGCTGACGGCCGTGCTGGGGCTGGTCGGCGTCGTGATTTTGCCGGTGATCCGCTTTTCGGTGGACTGGTGGAACACGCTGCATCAGCCGGCGAGCGTGCTCAAGCTCGGTGGACCGGCGATTCACCCTTCCATTCTGATCCCGCTCCTGGTGATGGCTGCCGGCTTTACCCTGCTGTTCGTGGCCATGCATCTCAAGGCCATGCGTAACGAAATCCTCCGGCGGCGGGTGAGATCGCTCACGATGGCCGAGGTTGAACGGGCGGCCCGCCTCGAATTGCGCGCTGCGGAGTAGCGTCATGGATCTTGGACCCCACGCCGCGTTCATCTGGGCCTCTTACGCCGTGGTGGCGCTCGTCATCGCGCTGCTCATCGTCTGGCTCATCGCGGACGGGAAGCAACAGGAGCGCCGGCTGGAGGAGCTGGAAGCGCGCGGAGTTCGCCGTCGCTCGGCGCGCGCATCTGGCTCTGGCGGCCACGCGGCTTGAACAGATGTCGGGCGCAACGGTGCAGCAGAAGGGGTCAGAAGAGGTAGCAGAGGTAGCGCGACCCAGGAGGCGCCGCTTCGGCTGGGTCTTCGCGCCGCTCGTCATCTTTGGCGCTCTCGCGCTGATGTTCTTCTATGCGCTGCAGACCGGTGATCCGACACGGCTGCCGTCGGCGCTGATCGGCAAGCCTGTCCCTCAGTTCTCGTTGGAGCCGCTCCCAGGGCTCGTCGACAACGGCCAGCCGGTACCCGGTTTCGGTAATCGCGAGCTCGCACGCGGCGATGTTTCGGTCGTGAACTTTTGGGCGTCCTGGTGCGTGCCGTGCGCGCAGGAGCATCCGGTCCTGGTCGAGCTGGTCCGCCGGACCGGGGTCGATCTCTACGGGATCAACTATAAGGACCAGACGACCGCGGCACGCCGCTTCCTTGGTCGTTACGGCAATCCTTACCGGGCTGTCGGCGTCGACGGCAACGGGCGCACGGCGATAGACTGGGGCGTCTACGGCATGCCGGAGACTTTCGTTGTCGATGGCGAGGGCCGGATCGTCTACAAGCACGTGGGGCCGATCACGATCGAGGCGCTCGAGAGCAAGGTTATCCCTGCCATCGAGGCGGCGCGCAAGGCGAGCCCCGCCTCCGGATAAGTTCCCTCTTTTTTGCTGAATTTGCGTGGGCTCCGTTGGGGGTCGGCGTTCTGCGGCCAGAAATCGACTTAGCTCACCCGCAGCACGACGATTCCGGCAACGATGGCAAGCGCCGACACGGTTCGCCAGCGGGTCAGCGGCTCTTTGAGAATCAGCACAGAGATCGCCGCGGCGAACAGGACACTGGATTCGCGCAGGGCCGCAACGAGAGCAATGGGCGCAAGGGTCATCGCCCAGATCGCAATCCAGTAGGCGCTGAGCGACATCGCGCCGCCCGCAAAGCCGTTCTGCCAGTGCAGGCGTAGCTCCACGGCGCCTTTGACGCCCCTGGTGAGGAGAAGGACGGCCAGCATGAGCAGCCCATCGATAAAGAACAGCCAGACCGTATAGCCGTGCGGCGAGCCGTTGATCCGCGCTCCCACGCCGTCCGTAATCGTGTAGGCCGCGATGAACAAAGATGTCGCGAGCGCGAAGGCGACGGAACGAGACTCTACCCTTTTCAGATCGTGGCCACCCCGGAGCGACATGAGCCAGACTCCAGCGATGAGCAGACCCACGCCGAGGAGAGCGCCGGGCGCGAGCGGCTCACCGAAGCCGACAATCATCACCCCAGTGACGAGGAGCGGCGCCGATCCCCGCGCTATGGGATAGACCTGACCGAGATCGCCCGCGCGATATGCTGCGATCAGAAACACTTTGTAACCGGTATGAAGAACGGCTGAGGCCAGCAGCCATGGCCATGCCGCGGCCGAGGGCAGCGCGACGAACGGAATGATCGGGGCCGAAACTAGGGCGGCGAAGAGAGCGATCAGAGTTACCGAGAGAAAGTGGTCGAGCCCGATCTTTACGACGGCGTTCCAGCCAGCATGCATCGCGGCTGCCAGCAACACCGCGACAAAGACGATCGGGTCCATTCATTCCTCCCAGAACCACTTGCGGCATTCTTCCCTCATCTCGGCCAGACTGATCCCGAGATCCTCCAGACGGGCAGGCTCGAGCTCCGCAAGTGCTCGGCGTTGGGATGCCCGCACGGCCCAACGGGCGAGAACGCGGACCACCTCCGCCCAAAATCTTTCATTGTTCGCTTTCTGCTTGCTGCCTTGCCGCATGCGTATGAGACAAACGGCTTTTCCGCCTGTGGGGAAGCGATATGATTGAACGCCGTATGTTCGGTAAGTTCACATGGCCCGGCGTTTGCCATCGCTGAATGCTCTGCGCGCTTTCGAGGCTGCGGGCCGGCATGGCCGCATGACGGCGGCGGCCGGGGAGCTGAACGTCACTCACAGCGCCGTCAGCCGGCAAGTGCAGCACCTCGAGGAATTGCTGGGGGTTCAGCTCTTCGAAGGTCCGAAGAACGATCTTCGCCTGACGGAGGCGGGGCGGCTGTTGCTGCCGGGCCTGACCGCAGCTTTCGATCAGATCGAAGCGGCCGTGCGGCTTGTCGCTGATACCGAGGGCGGATCGCTCAACATCTCCTGCCTCGGGACGTTAACCATGCGGTGGCTCATACCGCGCCTCTACCGTTTCCGCGCCGAGCATCCAGGGATCGAAGTGCGGCTCAGCGCATCGGACAGCCCCGTCGACTTCGCCCGCGATGGCTTCGATGTCGCGATCCGCGTTGGGCGCGAGCCATGGCCTGAAAACGTCGACGTGCACCACCTTTTTGCGGAGCAATTCGGCCCGGTGCTAGCGCCTCGGCTGGCGCGCCAGTCAGCCGATTTCTCCGGCATCACCCTGCTGCACACCCGCACGCGGCCCCACGCCTGGAGCGACTGGTGCGAACGGTCGGGCCTGGAGCTGAACACCTCGTCCGGGACGGAATACGAGCATTTCTACTTCATGCTGGAAGCGGCGACGGCGGGTCTCGGTGTCTGCATCGCGCCCTGGCCGCTCGTGGCCGATGACATCTGCGCCGGCCGCCTGATCGCTCCCCGCGGATTCATCAGCAGCGGGCAGGACTACGTCGCGCTGACGCGGCGCTCCCGCAAGCACCGGAAGTCAGCGCTGTTCTGCGATTGGCTGCAAAGTGAGGCCCGGCAGTTCGATGGTCCCCCTCCTGGGCAGTAATGCCGAGACACGATTGACTACCACTCGCGGCCCGTGCGGCTCTGAGCAACCCGGCTCACCTGCTCGTCGGGCGATCCGAAATGCTCGAAGTAGCGAGGATCGATCCGCTCCACGGGTAGGACGATCAGCACGTCCGTCGTGCCGAACTGATGGTCAATGACCGCACCTTCCCCAACCACCGCGCCAAGCCGGAGATAGCCCTTGATCAGAGGCGGCATGGCTTTCAGCGCCGCCCGCGGATCGACGGCCTCCTTCGGCAGGCGGTCCATCGGTACGAACAGGTGATCGTGCGCCCGCACGCGCCACTCTTCCGGTGCGCGTGCATGGTGGTGCAGGAACGACAGGGCCATCGCGTGCGCGTCCGGGTCCGTGCCCTCGAAGCTGGCGCAGCCGATCATCACGTCGACCTTGTGCTCGCGCACGTAGGTCCACAGTCCGTGCCACAGCAACTCGACGGTGCGCTTGGTGCGGTACGGCTTCAGAACGCAGCTCCGCCCCAGCTCCATGAAGCGGTAGTTGGGCTTCGAGGCAATCAGCGGAGCAATGTCGTACTCGCCTTGGGTGTAGAACCCGATCTTCCGCTCCGCGATCTCCTGGCGCAGGACACGATAGGTGCCGACGACATGCGGCTTGCGCTGCCGGCCCCATTCTCGCCTGCTCGGCTTGTTGCCGGAGGTGTCGACGACCAGAAGATGGTCGCAAACGGCGTCGTAGGGGTCCTCGTCGCGGCCGCGCATGTGGGTGGCGAAACTTCCCTGAGCCGACATCTCATCGTAGAACACGCGATAGCGTAACCGCTGCGCGCGCTTCACGTCGGACCACGAGCGGGCGAGCCGCACCTCGAGGTCGCCGATGCGGCCATAAACCTTTTCAGGTGGTTTTCGCGGGGAGATAGCGAACCGCGGCATGCGTTGCCGGGCCGCGGAGCCAAGGGCCATCAGGCCCTGAGGCAGAACACCCGCCTTGGGCCCGCGCGACCAGCGGTTCGTCGTGCGATGCGGAGTGAGCGTCATGCAGCCTTCGCAGCCCCCAGTTGCCTCGGGTCACCTCGGACTCGGGCAAGGCGCTCCATGCCCTCTTAACCATTAGCATAAAAAAACGACGAATCGGAAACAAACGCGTGTGGGAGCGTCGTGGGAATTAGGCGGCGTCCTCGGCGCGGCCCTGCTCAGAGCCGGTATCATCCGATCGCGGCAGCCATCGCGTGAGCATCGCATGAAGCTCTGGCCAGGAGAAGGGCTTGGACAAGTAGTCGTCCATCCCTGCTGCAAGACACATCGCGCGGTCCTCCGCAAAGGCGTTGGCGGTGACGGCGATGAGCGGCGGTGACCTCCGGCCGGTTTCGGTCTGGCCGGTGACTTGGTCGAGCAGCCGAATCTCGCGTGCTGCGGTAAGCCCGTCGAGGTCCGGCATGTGAACATCCATCAGGACCAGATCGATTTGCGGGCCCGTTCCCTCGACACTCTTGCGGACTGCGTCGATGGCGGCGCGGCCGGTCTCGACCAATACCGGGATGCATCCGGCGCGCTGCAGCATGCACTGCGCGAGCCTGGCGTTGATGGGATTGTCCTCGGCGACGAGGACGCGCGCGCCGATGGGTTCAGCCGACTGTGGCGTTTCGGCCGCGCTTGACGAGTAGCCTGGGCGCCCATCGATCTCGCTCGGGAATGTGCGGGGCGCGAGCATCTGCTCGCCGGACCAAGCAGGGGCGGCTCGATCTGCACGCGGCGTGTGTGCTTCGGAAGCCTGGAGCTCCTCTCGAAAGAGCTGCTCTGCGTCGGCACCATCGGATGCCGGCACGAATTGTTCTGGAGTGCCTTTCGCGGCGCTCGCGGTCCGACGGGTGCCGGGGCGCAGACCTGCGTCCAGGATCAGCCCCATCAGCAATCCGGCCCCGACGTAGCTCAGATACGCGGATCCGAACTGGTCAGGAAACAGAACAGGGCCGAAGAGGAACATCAAACCTCCCGCGAGAAGCAAGGCCCGCAGGACTGCGGCGAGCACGGAGAATTGCCCACTCATACAGACCCTCCTCGAGAACGTCGAAGCGTGTTCGCCTGCCGCCCCAAGCGAAGCTGTCGGTCCGACGACGGATGATCGATAGCGTCGGACTGACCGCGCCCGCTTATAAGGCAATCAGCCCGGCGTTGAGGAAGCCTTCAAGAAGCTGGTTAACCGCTGGTGCCGTGCCGCTTCGTTCGCGGATCGACCGTATCCGGAGCGTCTTGGATCAGAGCCACAGCACCTTCCGCCGCAGCTCGAAGTCCTCGCTGAGCGCCTGGGAGGGGCCGGTATGGATCACCTCCCCCCGCTCGAGCGCAACGGTCCGGTCAGACAGCGCCAGGGCCAGATCGAGGTGGTGGTCGACGATGACGATCGAGATCTGATGGCGCAGGCTGTCGAAGGATTCGAACAGCTCCTCGATGACCGCCGGAGCGAGCCCTTCGAACGGCTCGTCCAGCAGCAGGACCCGTGTGTCGCCGATGAGCGCGCGGGCCACCGCAACCATCTGCTGCTCGCCGCCCGAGAGAAAGTCCGCCGGCGTGCGCCAGCGGTCCTTGATCCGCGGAAAGAAGGTGAAGATCTTTTCCTCATCCCAGAAGGTGCCCGCGCCGTTGCGGCGCTTGAGCCGGCCCAGCTCCATGTTTTCCGCCACCATCATGCCGGCGAACAGGCCGCGGCCCTGCGGGACATACGAGATTCCGCGCCGTGTGATCACGGCCGATGGCTGGCCGGCGAGCTCCTCTCCGCCGAGCCGGATGGAGCCGCGCCTCGGCGGGGTAATCCCAACGATGCTCTTGAGCAGCGTCGACTTGCCGGCACCGTTCCGCCCGAGCAGTGCCACGATTTCGTTCTCGCGTACGCTGAACGAGACGGAGCGCAGGACGTGGCTCTTGCCGTAGAACGTGTCGACCCCTTCAAGCGTCAGAAGAGGCTCGTCCTTGGCGGAGGTCGCCCGGTGCTTCTCGCTGAGCGCGTGTGCGCCGGAGCCGATGTAGACCTCCTGCACACGCTGCGAGTTGCGCGCATCATCGACGCTGCCGTCGACCAGCACCTGTCCCTCGTTCATCACCGTGACAGCATCGGCGATCTGGAAAACGCGATCGATATCATGCTCGACCAGCAGCACGGGGATATCGGCGGAGATGCGTTTGATCAGATTGCCGACCCGCTCCCGTTCGGCCGCAGCGAGCCCTGCCAGCGGCTCGTCGAGGAGGAGAGCGCGTGGTTTCGTCGCCAGCGCGAGAGACATGTCGAGCAGGCGCTGACCGCCGTAAGACAGCGAGCCCGCTTCGGCCCGCTCGACGCCTTTGAGGCCCATCGTCCGCAAAATTTCGGCCGTCTCGGCGTTGACATCGGCAAGGTCGAGCGCGGCCGTCCAGACGTCGAAGCGATGGGGCGAGCGCGCTTGGACCGCCAGCCGGACGTTCTCCTCGACGCTCAAGGCCGGGAAGAGATTGGTGATCTGGAAGGAGCGGCCGATGCCGGCCTGGGTCAGTGCCTCCGGGCTCAGCCGCGAAACGTCCCTGTCGGCGAGCTTGATCTGGCCGGCATCGGGTGGAAAGAGACCGGAAATGACATTGAACGCCGTTGTCTTGCCGGCGCCGTTCGGGCCGATCAGCGCGTGCAATGTCCGGTCCCGGAGAGCAAAGCTGGCGCCTTGAACGGCCTTGATGCCGCCGAAGCTCTTGGCGATGGCATTGACGACAAGGATTGTGCCAGCCGTGTGGGTCGCAGGCTTCAGAAAATTCGGCAGGTCGATCTCGCCGGCCTGGCGGCCCGCCATCGCCGCGTCCTCAACCAGCTTCGGGCGGAAAGGCGCCGTCAGCCGCTCGTAGACACCCACAAGACCCTCGGGCGAGAAGACGACGAACCCAACGAACATCAAGCCGAAATAGAGAAGCCAGTTGGGCGTGATGCTGGAGAGGAAGTCGCGGAATATAACGTAGAACAAGGCACCGAGTGCAGGCCCGAGAAAGCTCCGCATTCCGCCGATCACGACCATGGCGAGCAGCTCGCCCGAAAACGCGATCGAAATGGGCTCAGCCGAGGTCATCCTGTTGTTGAACAGCAGCAGCATGCCGGCCAGTCCGGTCAGCGTCGCGGAGGCGACGAACGCAAGGAGCTTGTAGCGATCTGTTGGATAACCGATGAAGCGGGCGCGCTGCTCGTTCTCACGGATCGCGACGAGCACGTGACCGACCGGTGAGCGATGGAATCGCCAGAGGGCATACAGCACGCCGAATCCGATCAGTGCCATGAGAACGTAGTAGTTCGTCGCATTCTCGAAATCGATGCCGAACGCCTGCGGGCGCCGGATGCCGCCGAGGCCATCCTCTCCGCCGGTCACGGACGTCCAGCGGAAGGCGACGGCGTAGAGCATGGCCGAGAGTGCCAGCGTCAGCAGCGCGAAATAGACCCCGCGCCGGCGCAGGATGAGAAACCCGAAGCCTGCCGAAACGGCAACGATCACCGCCAGTCCGAGCAGGATCGGCAGGATGAAGGCATCCGGAAAGAGATTCCGCTGCGCAAGGCCTGCGGCGTAAGCGGCAAGTCCGAACCAGGCACCGTGGCCGAAGGAAACGAGGCCGGTATGCCCGACGAGGATGTTCAATGCCATGCAGGCGATCGCGAATATGACGACTTCCGACGCCGACGTTATTCCGAGCCCGATGGCGGAGAGGACGAACGGCAGCAATATCAGGGCGGCAGCGGTGATGACGAGCGGTTTCCGGTCGAGCTTCATGGCCGTCGCTCACTCGAATTTCTGAATTCGCTCGCCGAACAGACCCCTCGGTCTGAACAGGAGGACGAGCAGCATCATGAAATAGATGACGGCGGTCGAAGCCTGCGCGTAGCCGAAGGCAATGGTCATGCCCTTCACCAGGCCGACCAGCAACGCCGCGACGATCACGCCCCAGAATGAGCCGAGCCCCCCGATCACCACGACGACGAAGGCTGGCGTTATGATCTCCTGCCCCATAGCCGGATGGATGGAGTAGATGGGCGCCAGCAGAACGCCCGCAAGCGCGGCAAGACCAATACCGAGCGCCGCGACCGCCGCCATATAGGGCTGCAGCGAAATACCGAGCGCGCCCACCATATCCGGGTTCTGGACACCGGCCCGGACCACGCGGCCGAATGCTGTCTTGTTGAGCAGCAGCCACAACCCGATCACGCAGACGGCCGCGACTCCGAGCAGGAGGGTCCGGTAATAAGAGTAGATGAAGTCACCGACGATGATCGGCCCCCGAAGCGCCTGCGGCAGGCCAAAGGACATCGGCGGCGCGCCGAAAATCATGCGCAAGCTCTGCTCCGCCACCATGGCGAGGCCGAAGGTGAGGAGCAGCGAGAGAATGGGATCGCTTCGGTAGAAGCGCCGGAACAGAAAGCGCTCGATCAAAATGCCAAGCAGCGCGACGGCGATCGGGGAGACCACCAGCGCCCCGCTGAAGCCGAGGTGAGGGGCGATTACCACGGTCAAATAGGCGCCGATCGCATAAAACGCGCCGTGCGCCAGATTGATGATGCCCCCGAGCGAGAAAATGAGGGACAGCCCGAGCGCGATCAAAAGGTAATAGACGCCGTCGAGCAGGCCGTTGAGGACCTGCTGGGCAAAGAGTGTCGCGGACACCTGGAAGTGGCTCCTGAAAGTCCAGGCACTGCCCCCTCTCCCCGAGCCGGGGAGAGGGGGCAGTGCTGCCGGCTATGCGGACATGTTGCAGACGTTCTCTTCCTTGGTCGCCGCGATGACCTCGAGGTCCTCATCCGGCCCTGGCGTCGGCGGTCCGGGCTTGTAGATGTCCCATTGGTTCTTGAGCTCGGAGGTTTTCAGCGCCTCGACGGCATACATTTCGTGCATCAGCTGATGATCGTAGGCTCTGAAATAACCTTCGCGGGTCTTTAGCAGATCGAATTTCGCTCCCTTTTCCCAATGCTCGATCAGCTTCGGCGCCTCGATCGATTTGATCTCGTTCATCGACTTGGCAAGGATGTGCATGGCCACGTAGTCGCCCCACGCCTGGTTGTCGGGCGGGCGGCCGTACTTCTTCGTGAAGGCGGCGACGAAGGCCTTCGACCCTGGCGTGTCGACGAGGTGATGCCAGACCAGTGGCCACGTGCCGAAGAAATTGCCCTGTCCGGCGCCCCAGGCGACGGCTGTATCGAAGCCAAATCCCGCAACCGGGAAATCAAGGCCGAATTCCGAAAACTGCTTCAGGAAGTTCGTGATCTGGACGCCCGCCAGGTTCGATACGACGAGATCCGGCTTGGCATCGCGGATCTTGACCAGGAAGGCCGAGAAGTCCGCAGCATCGGTCGGGACCAGCTCATCGGCTGCGAATTCGCCCCCATTGGCTTCCATGAATCGTTTTGCGACTCGCAGCAGGTCGTGGCCGAACGCGTAGTCCGCCGTCAGCGAGTACCACTTCTTGCCCTTCACCATGTTCTGGGCCAGGAGCGCGCGCCCGACCGTTTTCACGTACATCGAGTTCTGACTCTCGACGTGGAACATGTACTTGTTGCAGTTCGAGCCGCGCAGCGCGTCGGAGTTGGCGCCGGTATTGACGAACAGGTTCTTGGTCCGCTGGGCGACCTGGGCGATGGTGAGGGCAGAGGCCGAGGAGATCTCGCCGACGATGCAGGCGACCTGATCGCGCTCGATCATGCGTTCGGCTTTCGTTGAAGCCGTCTGCGGATTAACCGAGTCCTCCTTCAAGAGCTCAATTTTCCGGCCGAGCACGCCGCCTTTGCCGTTGATTTCCTCTACGGCGAGATCTGCTGCCTGGACGGCGAACTCCCCGAGCGTTCCGAGAAAGCCGGTGCGTGGGGTCAGGTGGCCGATCTTAATGACATCGGACTGCGCTTTCGAGATGGCCGGGAACCCCAGAACACCGGCAGCCGCTGCACCGGCCGCCCCTTTCAGTACGCTGCGGCGCGACAGCTTTCGCTTGATGGACATCCGTTTCCTCCTGAATCTGTTGCCGGCTTGTTCTGCCGGTCAGCAGCCATGCCCGGAGCGGCGGGTTGGCTCACACGAGCTATTGGGCCCCGTCCGAGCATGGCGCAATTAGCGTGATCCAGGCGTGAAGGCTTGTCCAGAGGCTTTCTGAGTTAGCTGATTATCATTATCCTGTGCGAGGCAGCTGGTGCCGTTCGTCCGCCACTTCGAGGCCAAGGCTCCTTGCTTCCAGCGAAGGCGGACTGGGACGGTGCATGGGTCCGGCCAGGAGCGGGCGGCCGATGTAGCCGTCGAGCTCTCCGCCCCACCACAGCCGCAATGGCTCGACGAAGCTTACCTGCCGGCGGCCCGTCTCACAATCGAAGTAGCAGGGGTGATACTTCCACAGCCGCCATGCGGTCAGGTAGCGGATGCGCGTCAGGCGCACCCAGCCGATCACGGCGCGTACGCCCGGCAGCTTTTTGAGCCAGGCAACGAGCCTCCGATGCCAAGTGCCGAATGTTTTCCAATACCAAACGCCGAATATGAGATCCGCGGTGCGGATCCAGAGCTTGCGGACGACGGGGACGAGGAATGCGATCGGAAAAATGACCAGCACCGTGTGCAGGTAGACCTGGCTCGCGATGAGCGCCGCCACGATCACCAGCTTCCAGAGAAGCGGAAGATTTTGCCATCTGGTCTTGACGGAGTTGATGGTGGCCCTGAGCTTGCCGCGCCAGCCGCGCGCCTTTTGAACGGCGTCCTCGCTGAGCACCACGCTGGCAGCATAGCCGAGGCCGATGCCGCCTATGACGTTGGCAATGCGGGTCGCCCGACGCCAGCCGACGCCCTTGGCGATTAACCCGAGCAGGCCGCCGAAGAGGCGGAACAGGCCGTTGATGATAAAAGCAAACCCGTTCCAGAACACCCGCGCAGCTGCCGCCAGTGCCTCCTGCCCGGTAATAGTGCCGATGGCAATGAAGGCCAGCACGGCGATCAGCGCAAAGCTGAGATACCAGCCGATGCCGTCCTTTCGCTCTGTCGAAGGCCTTTCGTCCGCCACGACCCTCCCCCTCGAAGTCGCCGCCATTGTTTGTGGTAGGAGGGGTTTTTGCCGAAAATGCGGGCGTGGGCCAGCCTTTCGTCGCATCGCTCAACAGCGCGACGAGTCAGCTTTTGGCGAGATGACGGATGAACGCGTGCAGGCCTGCACGTCTCAGGCCTTGGGCAGTGAAGCGATCTCTTCCAGAAAACCTACCAGGTTTTCCGTCATGTGGTGAACATGCTCCGGCGGCTCGCGCCACTCACGGATCTTGAGCTGGATCGGATGATCGTAATAGCTCGAGTGCACGAGCACCGTCGTCATGCCGAGCGCGTGCGGCGCCTCGAGGTTCTGCGGCATGTCCTCGAACATGGCGGCTGTCTGCGGCTCCACCCCGTGGCGACGGGCCATGCGATCGAAGGCGTCCGGGCTCGGCTTCGGCACGTACTCGCAGGCGGCGATGTCGCAGATGTCCTCGAAGAGGTGCAGCACGCCGAGTTTCCCGGCCACGCGCTCAGCATGGCGGCGGGAGCCGTTCGTGAAGATCAGACGCCGCCCTGGGAGCTTCTCGATCGCCGCAGCCAGCTCCGGAAGCTCAGGCACTGCGGACAGATCGATGTCGTGCACGTAGTCGAGAAACGGCTTTGGATCGAGCTTGTGAACGGCCATCAGGCCGCAGAGGGTAGTCCCATACTGCCGGTAATAGCTCTTCTGCAGGTGCCGCGCGTATTCGAAGGGAACGCCGAGGTACTGTGCAATGTACTCGCCCATGCGCCGGTCCACCTGGGCGAACAGGTTGCATTCGGCCGGATAGAGCGTGTTGTCGAGATCGAAGATCCACGTGCTTGTCGTCTCGAATCCGCGCCGGCGCGCGGCAGGCATCACTGCCGCTCCAGCCTTACGGGCGGCTTCGGGTGACGTGGCGTTCATGACAGCGCAGGTTCCTCCGAGGTCCCGACCAGGGTGCCGACCCCGTGCTCGGTAAACAGCTCCAGCAGTACGCAGTGCGGCACCCGGCCATCGATGATGACGACCGCCTCGACCCCGGCCTCGACCACCTCGATGCAGCCCTCGATCTTGGGGATCATGCCGCCGGTGATGGTGCCGTTGCGGATCAGCTCGCGTGCCTTGGCGACCGAAAGCTCGGGAATGAGCTTCTTGTCCTTGTCGAGCACGCCCTCGACATCCGTCAGCAGCAGGAGGCGCTTCGCCTTCATCTTCGCGGCCAGCGCGCTGGCGAAGGTGTCCGCGTTGATGTTGAGCGTTTGGCCGTCGCGGCTGACGCCAACCGGGGCGATCACGGGAATAAGGTCGGAATTCGAGATCACCTCGACGATATGGGGATTGACCTCCTCCGGGTCACCCACATACCCGATGTCGACCGCCTTCATGATGTTCGATTCCGGATCGGGCATCTCCGTGATCCGGCGGGCGATCATCAGGTTGGCATCCTTGCCGCAGATGCCGACGGCCTTGCCGCCCTGCCGGTTGATCGCCGATACGATCTCCTTGTTGATGGCGCCTGCGAGCACCATCTCGACCACCTCGACGGTCGGCTTGTCCGTTACGCGAAGCCCGTTGATGAACTCCGATTTGATCTCGAGCTTCTTCAGCATCGCCGCGATTTGCGGGCCTCCGCCGTGCACCACGATGGGATTCACGCCTGAGAGCTTGAGGTAGACGATGTCCTGCGCAAAGGCGTCGGCCAGAGCGGCATCGCCCATGGCATGGCCGCCGAACTTGATGACCACGGTTTGATTGTCGTAGCGCTGCAGGTAAGGCAGCGCCTCCGCCAGAATCTGCGCCTTGGAATGAGCCGAAACGGCGCCGTGCGCGCCTGGGACTTGCACTTTGTCGGTCCTGCCAGCCATGTCGTCGTTCCCTTGCCCCTGGGCGAGTGCAGTTATAGCGGCTCGGCGCTGCCCCTCAATGGAATTCCCCCATAATCCTGGGATGCGGAGCCGCGGATGCTGCACCGGCGAGGCCGGCATGAGAAGTTGGGACAGCCGGATACGTGCAGACGGGAGCCCGATCGGTTAAGCTTCGCCACGAGTCGAGCAGATTTAGCTGCCATTGACGTGGGGCGGCTCCAGTCCGAAGGACGAGCCGAAGGGGAGCACGAATGTCGCAGTCGTACGCCGAAGCTCTGAGCTGGGTGCCGAAATCGCGCGGCCTGGCGACGACGCTTGCGCGCGCGTTCGACTATGCCGCGAGCCAATCGCATAAATCCGTGCTCCTGGAGCATCTGCTCCTGGCCCTGATCTCCGATGCCGATGCGTCAGCGGTGCTGCAGGCATGCCGGGTCGACCTCAACCGGCTCGATAGCGATGTGACGAATTATCTGGCGGGGGTCGACGAACGCCTCTCGCCGGGCGACACCTCGGCTCCGGTCGCCTCTCCCGAGCTCCTGCGCATCGTCGAGTATGCCTCGGCCGCTGCTCGTCAGAGCCGCCGGCGCGAGGTCAACGGCGCCATCGTGCTGGCTGCAATCGTCGGCGATGGGCGCAGCCCTGCGGCCAGCATGCTGCGAGAGCAAGGGCTGACGTTCGAGGAAGCCATCAAGGCGCTGCAGAAAGCGAATGCTGCGGCACGCGAGCCGGAGACCCGGCCGGCATCGGTTTCCGCTCCGCGCCCGAGGCCTGCAGCCCCACCTCCGCAGGCGGCTCCTGCAGCGCCCTCGTACCCGGGCGAGCAGGCTGCAGCCGACCCGCACCTGTCACCGCAGCAGCCAGGGCCTCGGCTTTCGCATCCGGAACAGCATCCAGATCGGGATCGGCCTGCCGCAGCATCTGCTGTGAATGGAGTGGCCGGGGGGCAGACGACCGAAGAAATCCTTGCTGCGGCGCGCCGTCGGGTCGGCTCAGGACTGACTGGCGGCCAACCGGGCGCAAAGCCGGAAACTCAGGATGCGCCTCGGCAGCAGCCTGAACGTCATCCGGCCGATGATGTCGCTCATCAAGAGCAGCAGCCCGAGGATGAGAGAGACGATGCTATCGCCTCGCAAGAGCATAGTGCGGGTTCACCGCCCGGCGAGGATCGGCATCTTGTGCCGCGCCAGCCGCAGCCCCCGGGCCGACCCCAGGGGCCAATGCGGCCACACGCTGCGCCGCAGCCGGCGGATTACTCGCGATCGTATCCACCCCCCGGTTTCGGCCAAAACGCCCCGGCGGAGGATTTAGGCACGCAGGCCCCGCAGCCACGGCGCTCGGATGCTCCATCCCGCACCACGCCTCCTCCTCGTGGGGCGCCTGCGCCGGAATACGGGCCGACGCTCGATTGGCCGCGACCGGCACCGTCACCTCAGGATGGCTACTATCGTCCGCACCGCCCCGACACCGACGACACGGAGCAGGTGCGACGGCAGCCTACTGCGCACCCACAGCAGGAACGATTTCATCCGCCACCTCCGCCGCCACCCCATTTTCCGGGCCATCCAGAAACGGGACTACCGAAGCTCAGGCGTGCGCCTTGGCCCGAGCCACCAGCTCCAGCGTATCCACAGCAGGGCACATATGGATCGCCGCAACCGGCTGCGGCGCGGGCTCAGCCTGAGCTGAGGGGCAGGGCTCCGAACGCGGATGAGGCCCCGGCTACACAGGTTTTCGCGGGGCAGCTCGTCGAGAACATCCCGCGCACGATGACCGTCGGCGTGCCGGAGCTGGTCGAGGTCAGCATCGCCAAGGCCGAGTTGGCAGGTCTTGCCGAGAAGCTGCAGGGGTCCGGCGCAGCCTACCGGCACGACATCGTGGTCACCAAAGCGATGTCAGTGCGCCTGCGTGCGCCGGAAGGCGGCTTTTGGATCGAGACGGCGTCCCCGGAAACACAGTGGATCGAGAATTCGCTCGGCTTGCTTTCGGACGACTACGCGAGCTGGCGCTGGATGGTGACGCCGCAGCGGCGCGGCCGTGCACGGCTGCAGCTCATCGTCTCGGCGCGTACGGTCGGCGCAGACGGCCTGGCTGCCGAGACCGCGCTGCCCGACCAGGTCATCGAGGTGAAGATCCGCGCGAACTACGGGCGCACGGCTGTTCAGTGGGGTGGTTGGATCGCGGCGGCGGTCCTGGGCGGCATTTTTGCCAAGTTCGGCGAAGGGCTTTGGAGTTTCGGCAGCACAGTGCTGAGCCTGCTCGGGATACTTTGAACCGCAGCCTTGATCGTCAGCCGCTGCTCTGAGTGAGGCAAAGCTCGGCGATCCTGGCGCGAAGGACGTCGATGCCGACGCCCTTGGCTGCCGATGTAACGATCACCTCCGGATAGGCGGCCGGATGTGCGGTGAGCGCGAGCTTGGTCGCCGCAACGACTTTCTCCAGCTCGCTGCGGCTCGGCTTGTCCGCTTTGGTCAGCACAACTTGATATGAGACGGCCGCTTCGTCGAGGAGCCGCATGGTCTCGCGGTCTGGTGGCTTGAGGCCGTGCCGCGAGTCGATCAGCAGGAATACGCGCTTCAGCGTCGGGCGGCCGCGCAGATAGTCACGAACGAGACCGATCCAGGCCTTGACCTTCTCCTTTGGTGCGCGAGCGAAGCCGTATCCCGGCATATCGACGAGATAGAGCGGGACGTCGGCTGTTGCGAAGAAGTTCAGCTCCTGCGTGCGGCCGGGTGTATTCGACGTGCGTGCCAGTCCGTGCTGCCCGACGAGCGCGTTGATGAGGCTCGACTTCCCGACGTTCGAGCGGCCGGCAAAGGCGATCTCAGGGCGGTCTGCGTCAGGCAGGAACTCCAGAGAGGGCACGCCCCGCACGAAGCCCCAAGGGCGGCCGAAGAGCGCTGCGCCAGTGGCGAGCCATTCCTGGGTCACCGCTTCGCTGGTCTGGAATTCGGCCTCTGATCCGTGCGGTGGGTTCGTTCCCATAACCAGCTTGAATAGAGCTTCGGCAAGGTGAGGAGCTGATTATCGCTTCGCCTTCCGCTTCTTCGGCTCCGCTTTCGGGGCCTCGGCTGCGCCCTCGGTCGGCGACTCAGAGCCATCCGCTGCGGCATCGGCTTCGGTTTTCTCGGTCTCGCTGGCTTTCTCCTTGGCCTTTGGCGCCGATTGAGCCGGCGTCTTCTTTTCGACAGCCTTCGTTCCGGAAACGAGACCGACGACCGGTGCGAAGTTGCGCTTCAGGTTGGCGAGGATCGGGACCTCCACGCCCTGGCGCTTCATAATCAGCCATTGCTGGCCCAGTGAGAGGATGTTGTTCCACGCCCAGTAGATCACGAGGCCCGCCGGGAACGCCGCCAGCAGGAACGTGAACACCACCGGCATCAGATTGAAGATCTTCTGCTGGATGGGATCGGGCTGCTGCGGATTGAGCTGCATCTGCAGCCACATCGTGATGCCCATGATGATGGGCCAGGCGCCGATGTGCAGGAAATCCGGCACCGCGAACGGCAGCAGGCCGAACAGGTTGAAGATCGAGGTCGGGTCGGGTGCCGAGAGATCCTTGATCCAGCCGAAGAACGGTGCATGGCGCATGTCGATGCTGACGAACAGCACCTTGTAGAGCGCGAAGAACACGGGGATCTGGATGGCAATCGGCAGGCAGCCGGCCAGCGGATTAATCTTCTCCTTCTTATAAAGCGCCATCAGCTCCTGCTGTTGGCGCATCTTGTCATCTTTGAAGCGGTCCCGGATGCGCTCCATCTCGGGCTGCAGCTTCTTCATCTTCGCCATGGACTCGTAGGACTTGTTGGCGAGCGGGAAGAAGGCAATCTTGACGATCACGGTCACCGCCAGGATCGCGAGGCCGAAGTTTCCAAGCAGTCCGTAGAGCCAGTTAAGGAGATGATAGAGTGGCTTGGTGATGAAGTAGAACCAGCCCCAATCGATCAGCAAGTCGAACTGCTTGATGTCGTACGTGGTGGCATAATCCTGCACGGTGCCGACTTCACGCGCACCGGCAAAGAACATTCCCTCGGTCTCGGACTTCCCACCGGCCGGCAACGTGACAGCCGGCAGCAGGTAATCCGCCTGGTAGGAATCGGGTTGCCCCGCGGTGCCGGCCTGGCCCGTCATACTGGCGTTGTAGGACACGCTCTGGTTTGGGATGAGCGTTGCAGCCCAGTACTTGTCCGTTATGCCGAGCCAACCGCCTTTCGCGTCAGTGACGGTCGCTCCGCCATTCGCCTTGAGCGCGTTCGCATAGGTGATCTCGTGCAGCCCGGCTTCGCCGAGCACGCCGATCAGGCCCTCGTGCAGGATATAGAAGCCTTGAACGTGCGGCGTGCCTTCGCGGCGCAGGCGCGCATAGGGATAGAGTGTAACCGGACCTCCGGTGTTGTTCTCCACCGCGTCGGTCACCTTGAACATGTACTTGTCGTCGATGGAGATGGTGCGCCGGAAGATCAGCCCCTGCTGGTTGTCCCAGACCAGCGTGATCGGATTGTTGGGCGTGAGCGGTCCGCCCTTCTCGACCTGCCAAACGGTGTCCGGCCCGGGCAGGCTCAGGTTGGTGCCGCTGGGCGCGACCCAGCCATATTCGGCAAAGTAGCTATCGGGACCTCCAGGCGGCGAGAGCAGCACGATGTTCGGGCTGTTCGGGTCGACGGTCTCCCGGTAGCGCTTCAGTACGAGATCGTCGATGCGGCCGCCCTTGAGCGCGATGGAGCCGCGCACAGACGGCGTGTCGATCTCGACGCGCGGCGATTCCGCCAGTGCCGCCTGACGCGTGGGGGCGACGGCGGGGGCAGACGGCGGCGCAACGGTGCCTGGAGCCGCGGGTTTCGCAGCCTCAGGTGCCGTCTCCGTCGGTGCCGGGCGGCCTGCCTCGTTCCGCGGCGCCTGTGGCGTGCCGAAGATCATTTGCCAGCCGAGCAGGACCGCGATCGAAAGTATAATCGCGATCAACAGGTTCTTCTGGCTCTCTTGTTCCATGGGCGTCTCGATCGGGGCCGTTCTTCAGAACGATGGCTGCTTGTGTAGGGCGTGTGTGCCGGTTTTTCGAGCCGACGGAAAGTGGCAGCAGGTCGCGCTTGCCGAGTTTTCAATTACCGGACCCGCTTGGATCTTCCCGAGCGATGTATACGCGCCAGGGCCTCTGCCAAGTCGGCCTTCAGGTCCGCATAGGCTCGCTCGGCGGCTACGGGCCGAGCGACGATGACATAGTCGAAGCCGGCGCGCGCGGAGCTCAAGAGCTCCCTGACCGCTGCTTTGAGCCGCCGCCGCACCCTGTTGCGGACGACGGCTTTGCCGACCTTCTTGCTCACGGTGAAGCCGAACCGGGGGCGTTCTGCTTCCGAGCTGCCACCTTCCGGGCTGATCGCGGCCCGCGGTTTTGCCTCGAGCACCAGGGAGGGGGTCGCCCATCTGAGACCGCCTCTGACCCTGAGAAACTCCGATCGGCGCTTGAGTGTCGTCAGCCCCACGGCTTGCTTCTGCCCGTTGCGGGGTCTGCCGCAGCCAGCCGCGGGCGGCGGCCTCTGCCATCAGGCCGAGAGGCGCTTGCGGCCCTTCGCTCGCCGGCGCGCAATAACCTTTGCCCCGCCGGGTGTCATCATGCGCTTCCGGAAGCCATGGCGGCGCTTGCGAACAAGGCGACTCGGCTGGTAGGTGCGTTTCACGTTCTCTCTCCGTATCGCAGTCGATCACTGGGCTGGCCGAGCGGAGAGGGCCCGAACGGCTCAACTCGTGCGCGTCACCCGAGCGGTCACGGTTCCACCTGCTCTCGTGATCGGGAATTTGACCGCGTGCTTATAGGGGCCGGCAGGCGCCAAGTCAATTAGAGGGGAATCGCGTGCGCCCCCTCTTGGCTTTATCCTTCAAATGATTGCGAGGTGGTTCACGTCTGACCCGACGGCTGTTCCCTTTTCGGAGGGAAACGCTCACCTTCCGAGCTGCGGTGGCCGAGGCTTCCGAACCTGCGGATCTATGATTTCTCGGTCCGCGAACGCGAATCGATGAATTCGAACACAGGACAACCGAGATTGAACCCGAGGCGTTGGCTCCCGCTCGTCCTGCTGCTGACTGCGACCGGGCTTGCCTTCGGCATGGGCTGGCACAGGCTTCTGACCTTCAAAGCCGTCGGTCTCAACTATGAAGCCCTGTCGGATTTCATCGGCGCCCACCTGGTAGTCGCCCTACTTCTCTACGTGGGGGCCTATGTAGCGGTCGTGGCCTTGTCTTTACCCGGTGGGCTCGTGATGACGGTCGCTGGTGGCCTGCTGTTCGGATGGGAGCTTGCGGCTCCCGTCACCGTGCTGTCGGCCACGATCGGGGCGAGCATCATCTTCCTGGTTGCGAAGACCTCACTGGGTGAGCCGCTGGCGGCCAAGGCGGGGCCGTGGCTCGGCAGGCTGAGAGCGGGCTTTCAGGAGAACGCGCTGAGCTACCTGCTTTTCCTACGCCTCGTGCCGCTTTTCCCGTTTTTCGTGGTCAATCTGGCCCCGGCTCTGCTCGGGGTGCCGTTCACGACATTCGCCATCGCCACGCTCCTCGGGATCATCCCTGGAACTCTGGCCTTTTCGGTGGCCGGCTCCGGACTGGCGAGCGTTATCGAGGCCCAGAACCGGATTTACCAGGATTGTCTCGCGCGCGCTCCTGCCAGCCAGGAAGCGAATTGTCCATATACCGTGGACGTCGGTGCCCTCGTGACGCCGGAGCTCATTGCCGCGTTCATTCTGCTCGGCCTCATGGCGCTCGTCCCGGTGGCGGTCAAGAAATGGAGCAAGCGGAATGCTGAAGCGTGATGTCGGTGATGGCGGTGCGGGGAAGATCCTGCCTTCGGCCAGCAAGAGCGATGTCATAACCGCTGACTTGTGTGTGATCGGTGCCGGACCGGGTGGGCTTTCCGTTGCGGCAGCGGCAGCCGCCTTGGGGCGCAGCGTCGTGCTGGTCGAGAAGCACAAGATGGGCGGCGACTGCCTCAATTACGGCTGCGTGCCCTCGAAAGCGCTGCTCGCCGCCGCAAAGCGGGCGCACATAATGCGGACCAGTGACAAATTCGGCATTGCCTCGGTCAGGCCCGAAGTCGATTGGCAGGCCGTCCGGGATCACATTCGTGACGTGATTGCCGAAATCGCGCCAAATGATTCTGTTGAACGCTTTACGGCGCTCGGTGTCAGGGTCATCCAGGCTGCGGGACGTTTCGTCAACAAGCGCACTCTGCAGGCAGGCGAGCATCTGATCCGTGCGCGCCGCTTCGTCATCGCCACGGGATCCTCGCCGGTGCTGCCCGAGATCCCAGGCATCGACGATGTACCGTATTTCACGAACGAAACCATCTTCGAGAATGCTTCTCCGATCGCGCACCTGATCGTCATCGGCGCCGGTCCGATCGGATTGGAGCTGGCACAAGCCTACGTGCGGCTCGGCAGCCGTGTGACGGTCCTCGAGTCCGCGACGGCGCTGGGCAAGGAGGACCCCGAACTCGCGCGCTACCTGGTCAACGAGCTCATTCGCGAGGGGATTGACGTTCGCGAAAAGGTGGCCATCGAGCGGATCGACGGCTGCGAAGGCGAGGTTCGCGTGTCGATCAAGACCGGAAACGCCAGCGAGAGCATCGCTGGTACGCATCTTTTCGTCGCCACAGGCCGGCGCCCGAACATCACCGACCTCAACCTCGAGGCTGCAAAGGTCAAGTATGATAGCCGGTCCGGGATCAAGGTCAGCCAGGGGCTCGTCGCCTCGAACCGCCGGATTTTCGCCATTGGCGATTGTGCGGGCGGCCCCCAGTTCACCCATGTTGCCAATTATCACGCGGGCATCACCATCCGCAGGGCTTTGTTCCGGCTGCCTGCCAAAGTCGATGAGCGCCTCATGCCGCGCGTGACCTTCACCGAGCCTGAGCTGGCCTACGTGGGGCTTTCTGAGGAGCAGGCCCGTCTGGCCGGAGAAATTCGGGTCCTCCGCTGGCCTTACTCAGAGAATGACAGAGCCCAGGCCGAGCGCGCGACCCGAGGGTTCGTCAAGGTCATAACGGATAAGCGTGGGCGTGTTCTCGGCGCAGGCATTGTCGGCCAGCAGGCGGGAGAGCTGATTGAGATATGGTCACTTGCCATTTCGCAGAACATGAAGATTAAAGCCCTGGCGGATCTGGTTCTGCCTTATCCGACGCTTTCGGAGGTCAACAAGCGCGCCGCATTCCGTTATTATGCGACGGCAGCCAGCTCTCCGGTCGTGCGGAAGGTAGTATCGATGCTGGCCAAGCTGGGATAGGCATTGGAAGTCGAGGCGTAGGTGCCGCAGGATTCGGCTCCCCCTGGGAAGAACGGCGGCCGGGCGAATGAAGCCGTCGAGGCGGTCTCGGATGCTCCGACGCACAGTGCGTGGGAAATTCGGCTGCATGGTCTGCCGTCGAAGCTTCTTTACCTGACAGCCTTGTTCGTGATGTTGGCGGAGGTGCTCATCTTTGTACCCTCCGTCGCCAACTTTCGTGTTACGTGGCTCACCGACCGCCTGACGGCCGCGCGTTTGGCTGCTTTGGCAGCGGACGCCGCGCCCGGCGGCATCATTCCGGAGAACGTGCGCAGTGAGCTGCTGGTCACGGCGCAGCTTCGTTCGGTGGCCGTCAAGGCCGGCGGCATGCGGAAGCTCGTGCTTCCTCCCGACGGCAACTTCGTCGTGGATGCGCAATTCGATCTGCGCGAGCCGCCGGAGTCGACGGTTCTCGAGCGCTTGTCGAATCGTTTTGCACTGATCGCCGACGCCGTGGGCGTGTTCTTTGCGCCGGCGGGCCGCATGATCCTGGTCCGGGGCCACCCTGACACGGGGCCGCGCCCAAGGCTTCCCATGACGGATTTCATCGAGATCGTTCTGCCGGAAGCAACCCTCAAAGCGGCGATGGTGCGGTACGGTTTGAACGTCCTGGGACTGTCTATCATCATTTCCATCATTGCCGCCGCGCTGGTCTACGTGGCGCTGAGCGCGATGCTCGTGCGCCCGATGATGCGCATCACGCGCAACATGCTCGCTTTCAGCGAAAACCCGGAGGATCCCAGCCGGATTATCGTGCCAACGGATCGGCGCGACGAGATCGGCATTGCCGAGCGGGAGCTGGCGCGCATGCAGCGGCAGCTCGCTCAAACGCTGCATCAAAAGAGCAGGCTCGCCCAATTGGGTCTGGCCGTGAGCAAGATCAATCACGATCTCCGCAACATGCTGGCCAGTGCGCAACTCATTTCCGACCGATTGACGGCTCTTCCCGACCCGACGGTTCAGCGTTTCGCGCCGAAACTCATCGCGTCGCTCGATCGGGCCATCAGCTTCTGCAACGACACGCTGCGGTTCGGCCGCGCCGAGGAGGCCGCGCCTCGGCGTGAGCTCCTCCTGCTGAGAAACCTTGTCGAGGACGTCGGCGAAAGTCTCGGCCTGCCTCGCGACGGCATCGACTGGCATGTCGCTATTGATGAAACGCTGCGAGTGGACGCCGATCCGGAGCACATGTTCCGCGTCTTGAACAACATCTGTCGAAACGCGGTGCAGGCCATCGAAAGCCAAGGCCCGCAGGCCGCAGGCGAAGTCGTGGTCGAGGCCCGGCGGGAAGGTTTGCGGTCCATCATCACGGTTCGCGATACGGGGCCGGGCTTGTCGGCAGAAGCGCGGGCGCGCTTGTTCCAGGCCTTCGGAAGCTCGGCGCGGAATGGCGGCTCAGGGTTGGGGCTTGCGATCGCCGCGGAGCTGGTGCGGGCGCACGGCGGCACGATCGAGGTTCTCGACGTTCCGAAAGGTGCCGTATTTCGCATCGAAATACCGGATCGTGGCACGGGCACGCGCAACTAAGCCGCTATGCAGCGAGGCTCCGGCCTCGCTCTCCGTGCACGCGGAAGTGCGATACACAGAGCAATCGGCAGAGCGATGTCGCGATGATTGCGGGCCCACCGACGCTGCATTCAGGCTTGGCTCCACCGCCAGGTGCTCTACGTCGGGCTGTCGATCAGCAGGGTCGAACGGGCAAATCTGTGATTGTGGATCCGAGCTCGTTTCTCTTGTCTGCAGGCTTTGGGGATCGCGGTTTATCTGTATTTTCTCCTCTTTAGAGGCCAAAGAATGTCGCACACGATCCTTTTTTGTTGCAAAGGTAGCACACCGTAATATTTAGTTTATGTTTAGGGCATGCAATTAGGTTCGCAAATGAGGTGAACTCAGTTAAGTGCCCAAAATCATAGAGTTTCGAGCCCGCACCTCAGTTCGCGAGGCAATCAGGCATACGAAGAGAGGATGTCATGAAGGAAAGTCAGCTTCAGAAGATGAGCTATAAGGAGCTGTTGCAGCTCCAGAAGAAGGTCGCAGACGCGATCGCGAAGAAGAGGGGTTCAGAGCGGGCCGCTCTGAAGCAGAAGTTGCAGTCGCTGGCGGAGCAGGCCGGCTTTCAGATCGACGATCTTTTCGGCGGTCCGCGTCGGGAACGTGCGGCCAGCTCTTCCATTACCGTCAAATATCGCCATCCCACCAACCGGTCCCTGATCTGGACGGGCCGCGGTCGCAGGCCCAAGTGGCTGGTTGCCGAGGGTGGTGACGTCGAGCGTTTCCGCGTCGCTTGAGTCCTGACCAACATAAATCCGATCTGAGGAGACCAAAGTCATATGAAAGCGCCAGCCGCCAAGACAAAGGCGAAGAAGGCAGCAGCCCCCGCCAAGGCCGCGGAGAAAGCCCCTGCAAAAGCTGCAGCGAAGGCCCCTGCGAAAGCTGCAACCATCACATTGAATCAGATGGCCAAGGAGCTGTCTGAATCGCACGAGATGCCCCGTAAGCAGGCGGCTGCCCTGCTGACGGACCTGACTTCGATGATCCAGAAGCATCTCAAGAAGGGCGCCCGCGTTCGCATCGGCGGGCTCGGCGTATTGCAGGTTCGCAAGCGCCCTGCCCGCATGGGCCGCAACCCGGCCACCGGCGAGCCGATCAAGATCAAGGCGAGCAAGAAGATCGCCTTCCGGCCCGCCAAGGAACTGAAAGAGCTTATCTGACGGCGAGCTACAGGTTATCCGAGCGCGCTCGGGTTGAATACGCCCCGGAAAGGAATCCGGGGCGTATTCGTTTTGAGCTATCGATACCACTTGTACGGGTTCTTGTAGCGGGAATAGAAGCGTGCATCGACGCAAGTCTGGCCGTTCCAGTACCGGAAAGTCCCGCACGTACCGGCAGGATTAAACGGGGGTGCAAAGTAGCCGACCGGCGGTGGTCCGTAGTCCTTGACTGATCCATACGGGTGATACGGCCTCGGCCCGGAGTAAACGACGGGCCCATGGAACCCTACGGCGGCCCGCGTCTGCGCTGCCCGGTTGGAATCATAGATGACGCGCTTATCCCTGGTGAAAATCGCGTCGTAAGCCACTTCCCGCTGGCGCCAGAGATCAGGCGGACCGTTTACGAAGGCAGCACCGTAACCATAACGCGGGGCGCCGTTATAGCGAATCCTGACCTCCGTGAACGTCTGGATGATCTTCTCGCCGCCCGGGGCTTCGATTAGCTCCGGCTCGGAGACGTAGGCATAATAGCCGGCATCCTCGGGATAGCCGCCCGCAGCAGCGGGGGTGGCAAATGCGATACCGGCGAGAGCTAGTCCGACAGCGGTGCACTTCCAATTCGGCATGGGGGATCTCCATTCAGCATCCCCCCGCCGTCAAACGCGTCCGCCCACTTCTGGTTCCTGAAAAGGCGGACGGAGGAGCTTTTTGATAGCGTTCCCGAATGAGGTGGAAAATGGCAGCAGCGGGAACTCGCTTCACCTCTCCCGTGGGGAAAGGTCGGCCCGAAGGGCCGGGTGAGGGCGTAGAACAATTGCCACTGGCAGAACCCCCTCACCCCGACCCTCTTCCCGCCGGGGAGAGGGAGCTAAACTTTCTAGCCCGTTCGAGCCCCGACTAATTTCGTCAAGCCGGGTCGACACCATAAATGGATCTCGCCGCTTCCGCGCTGATCCTTCCGTCCTCGAGATCGCGGAGCGTGGCCTTGCGATCGCGCTCGGAAGGTGGGCCCATGCCTCCCCCGCCCGGCGTTTTGATCACAAGGCGCTCACCGGGGGGAACGAGCTGGAAGCCTTTGCCCTTGAGGACCTTGCCGGACGCGAGCGCGACGGCACCATTTGCACCGTTGTGTCCACCATCACAGCCGCGCGCCGGATAATCGATGCGGTCAAAGCCGGCGAGAAGCTCGAATGGCTCCCCGATATTGCTCTCGATTTCTATGATCTGGCCCAACCCACCGCGGGTGCGACCGGCCCCGCCGGAATCCGGGCGGAGCTCCTTTTTCCAGAACAGAAGCGGCGTAATCTGCTCGGCAATTTCGATCGGGGTTCCTTTGACTCCTGAGGGGTAGGCCGTCGCGGAAAGGCCATCCGATTGCGGCCGCGCGCCGGTCCCGCCATTCGACGTCACCGTCATCATAAAACCGTAATTGCCGCCCTCGCCACCTTTCACGTGCCCGCGGACATTCAGGTTCCAAAGGCAGGCCGCGCCTTCGGCCGGAACGCGATCGGGAATGGCCTGCCGCAAGCATCCAAAAACAACGTCGGGCAGCATCTGCCCTATCACGTGCCGGATGAGCACAGGTGATGGTTTGGGTGCGTTGAGGATCGTGTCTGCCGGAGCGGAAACGGTGAGCGGTGCCAGCGAGCCTGCGTTGTTCGGCACCTTGGAAGCGACGATGCAGCCCAATCCGAATGCCGTATAAGCCGTGGTGTAGGCGAGCGGTACGTTGATGCCGCGCCGCGTCGGTGCGCTGCTGCCGGTATAGTCGACGTGAATCCCGGTATCGCTGATCGTGGTCGTGGCGGAAAGGACGATGGGCTCGTCGTAGCCGTCCGTCACCATCGTATTGGACCAGGTGCCTTTCGGAAGCTTGGCGATCTCGGCGAGTACGGCTTCCCGGGAACGCTCGATGATGTGCTCGGCAAGCTGGTCGAGATCGTCGAGCTCGAATTCCTCCATCATCTCGATCAGCCGCTGGCAACCAACGTCGTTGCAGGCGGCCAATGAATAAACGTCACCGACAGTATCGATGGGCAGCCGGGTATTCGCCCGGATCATCGCCATTAACGTTTCATTCACCTTTCCTTCATCGAGCAGTTTCAGGAACGGAATATAGAGCCCCTCCATGAAAACGTCCGTCGCATCCGGGCCGAAACCGATGCCGCCGATATCCATCAAGTGGCTCGTGCAGGAAAAGAGCCCGACGAGCTTGCCCTTGTGAAAGCACGGCGTGGTGACGACGAAGTCGTTGAGATGTCCTGTGCCCATCCAGGGGTCGTTGGTGATATAGGCATCGCCGGGCTTCATGTTTTCGAGCCCGAAATGAGCGATGAAATGCTTCACCGACTCGGCCATGGAATTGACGTGGCCCGGGGTGCCCGTGACCGCTTGGGCCAGCATTCTGCCCTGGCGGTCGAAAATCCCGGCCGAAAGATCGCCCGCTTCCCGCACGATGGCAGAGAAGGCCGTTCTCAACAGCGTCTGCGCCTGCTCCTCCACAACGGAGATGAGGCGGTTCCACATGATTTGCAGCTCGATATCGCCCGCCATTTTTTCCGTCATGACCGGGCCTCCGAGGTCTTTGCAGTAAGTACGAGCGCCATGCCTGCATCGACGATGGCGTCGAACGTGGTGGACAGATAGCTCGATGTGGCGTCCTCGACGATGACGGCCGGGCCGCTGATTTGCGTCCCTGGCTGAAGATTTCCGCGCTCGAAGACGGGCACCTCGATCCGTTTGCCCAACCGGGCGTCAAAGACAACTCGTGTTCCGGTCGGTTGAGGCGGGGGCTGTGGCACGGGCGGGCCGAGCCTGGCCGGGCGGCTCTCTGCGCCGGAGACGAGCACGACCCAGCTCATGATCTCGATGGCCGCGCCCGGAATGTGCCGCGCAAAAAGCCGATCGTATTCCGCCTCGAAAGCCTGACGGAGGGAGGCGGGATCCGTCTCGGTTAAAGACCGGCTTGGAAGCTCGACCGGGATTTCGTGCCCTTGGCCGGAGTAGCGCATGAAGACGCGACGTTGCTCTGAGAGCGGCGCATCCCCCGCGGCTTCCCTGGCGAGGGCCGTCGCTTCGGCGCTCATGGATTCAAGGAGCGCGTTGGCGGCGGCGACGTCGAACCGGTCGAGACGCATGTAGAGCGAGCGGACGAGCTCGAATGCGGCCGGCGCGTCGAGAAAGCCGATGGCCGAGCCGACGCCCGCACCGGCCGGAATGACCACGCGCTGGATATTGAGCTTTTCGGCGACCCGCGCGGCATGCAGCGGTGCTGCACCCCCGAACGCGACGAGCGTGCGCGCCCGGACCTCCGCGCCGCGCTCGACGGCATGGACGCGCGCCGCGTTGGCCATGTTCTCGTCGACGATTTCAGCGACACCGTATGCGGCCGCATCGGTTTCGAGCTCCAAAGGCTGGCCGATATGCGTATCCAGCGCGGCGGCCGCCTTGCGGGCATCGATCTCGATTTTGCCGCCGGCAAAGCGAGCAGGATCGATCTTGCCGAGAGCGACGTCGGCATCGGTGACGGTCGGCTCGGTGCCGCCGCGATTATAGCAGGCAGGTCCAGGTTCCGAGCCCGCGCTGTCCGGCCCGACGTTGATACGCTTGAGGGCGTCGACCCGGGCGATCGAACCTCCGCCGGCCCCGATCTCAACCATTTCGATCACCGGGATGCGCAACGGGAAGCCGCTGCCCTTCATGAAGCGCGATGAGCGGTCCACCTCGAAAACGCGCGCCTTGAAGGGTCGACCCTCGTCGATGAGGCAGATCTTAGCGGTCGTTCCGCCCATGTCGAAGGAAAGAATGCGGTCCTCGCCGCGCTCTGCGGCTATGCGCGCTGCAAGGATGGCGCCGCCGGCCGGACCCGACTCGATGAGCCGAACCGGGAAGTTCACCGCGGTTTTCAGGCTCGCGAGGCTGCCGCCGGAGGTCATCAGGTGAATCGGAGCCGTGCAGCCCCTCGATCTGAACTCCTGTTCCAGCCTGCCGAGATAGCCCGCCATCAGCGGCTGCACGTAGGCATTCGCTACGGCTGTCGATGTCCGCTCGTACTCGCGAGCTTCGGGGCAGACCTCCGAGGAGAGCGTGATGCTGAGGCCCGGGCAATGCTCGTGCAGAATTGCGCGGATTCGCTCCTCGTGCATCGGGTTGACGTAGGAATGGATCAGCGCGACGGCGACGGCCTCGATCTCCTCGGCCTTGAGGCGGTTTGCAACCCGGACGACGGCGGCTTCGTCGAGCGGCAGTTTCACCGTGCCATGGACGTCGAGGCGTTCGGGCACTGTGAAGCGCAAACGGCGCGGGACCAACGGCTGAGGCTTCTGGATGAAGACGTCATACTGATCGAATCGGCTCTCATCGGCGATCTCCAGCACGTCGCGAAAGCCCTCGGTGGCGATCAGCGCCGTGCGCGCGCCCTTGCGCTCGATGACGGCGTTCGTGGCCAGCGTGGTGCCGTGCACGAAGAGGCGAATGTCCGCGAACGTCTTCCCAGCGCTGGCGAGAATGGCCGCCGTGCCCTCGACGACGGCACGCTCCGGAGCCGAAGGTGTCGTCAGCACTTTTGAGGTCAGGCGCTCGGAGCCGTTGTCGAGGACGATGTCGGTGAAGGTGCCGCCGATGTCCACGGCAAGTCGCAATTCGGGTGTGACTGAACCCATATCGTTTCGATTTCCGCTGAGAGGCTGATGGCGGGCCGGACTATGGCATTGGTCGGCCGCTATTTACTACGACGAAGTTGCAGGGCGCCTAGCATGCGACACAAGAGCGACTCATGACATTCCAGTGGTGTTGACGTCCTTCCGGGCCGATCGGCGTCTAGCCTTTGGCGGCTCATTCTAACCGGTCGCATACCCATAAGGGCTGGCGGGCCGATGTGCAACAAGCCGGCGAACGATATGGCCGGCAATGCGCGCGCAAGTCGCGCGGAGGCGCCCCCTCTGTGGGCGCCGCGGACATGGCGTCTCGTTCGGCTGGCGGAAACCGGACAACAACAACCGTCTTACACGAACCAAATCGGCGAACGGGCGTTCTTCGCCAGTCCGGCGCGGGGGATCAGGTTGACACTCGTCAAACATACTCCGGCCACGTCGCGCTATTGAGGGCAGTCCGCGAAAACGAGGCTTGGAACGATGGCACAACGAAAGGGATCGGCTGCGACGGCGCGCACGCCGGCGTCAGACACCTTGGAACCAGTCGGCGCCTTGACGCCGGTCCACAAGGCGGACATTCAGCGCGAAAGCATACCTCGCAAGCCCAGTCCACCGCCTCCGCCGAGCGTCTACGAGACGGATACGGCCACCATCTTCGGCGAGGCGATGGACAAGTCGCTCAACTATCTTGTTTCGCGCTTCACCATGGGCCTTTCGCCGGTGGCCCTGACGGAGGCCTATCTCGACTGGCTTATTCATCTCGGTGCTGCACCTGGCAAGCGTATGGAGCTTGGTGAGCGGGCAATTCGCTACATGGCCCGTCTTGCCCGCTACACCGCGACGTGCGCTATGAGCCACCAAGCCGTGCAGCCCTGCATCGAACCGATGCCGAACGACAATCGCTTTCGAAGAGAAGAATGGCAGTTATGGCCCTTCAATGTCATCCACCAGGCATTTCTGCTCAACCAGCAATGGTGGCACGACGCGACAACGGGCGTGCGGGGGGTGACGAAGCAGCACGAGCGCGAGCTGGAGTTCGCATCGCGTCAGTTGCTGGACATCTTCTCCCCGTCGAATTTCCTCTGGACGAATCCGACGGTGCTGCAAGAAACTGCATCAGAGGGCGGACTCAACCTCGTTCGAGGTTATCTCAACTTCATCGACGACTGGCAGCGCACGCTGAACCACCGCCGGCCTCCCGGCATGGAGGAGTTCAAAGTCGGCGAGACGCTCGCTGTCACCCCCGGCAAGGTCGTCTATCGGAACCGCTTGATCGAGCTGATCCAGTACGAGCCCGCGACGGATCAAGTGCGGCCCGAGCCGATCCTCATCGTCCCGGCCTGGATCATGAAGTACTACATCCTCGATCTGCGGCCGGGTAAGTCGCTGGTCGAGTTTTTGACGAAGCAAGGCTTCACGGTCTTCATGATTTCGTGGAAGAACCCGACCCGCGAGGATCGCGACTTGCGCCTGGAGGATTACCGCCGGCTGGGCGTTCTGGCATCCATCGAAGCCGTCCAGAAGATCGTGCCCGGCCAAGACATCCACGGCGTCGGCTATTGCCTCGGAGGCACATTGCTCGCCATTGCGGCCGCGGCACTCGCCCGAACCAGAAGGGATCCGTTCAAAACCCTGACCTTCTTCGCCGCACAGGTCGATTTCGAGGAGGCCGGCGAGCTCATGCTGTTCATCAACGAGAGCCAGCTCGTCTTCCTCGACGACATGATGGAAATGCAGGGCTTCCTCGGCAATTACCAGATGGCCGGCGCATTCCAGCTGCTCCGCTCCAACGATCTCATCTGGTCCCGCATCATCAACGAGTATTTGATGGGCGAACGTGAGCCGATGTTCGACCTGATGGCCTGGAATGCCGATACGACCCGCATGCCGTATTTCATGCATTCCGAGTACCTGCGCCGGCTCTATCTGAACAATGAGCTCGCCACCGGTGCCTTTGTCGTAGACGACAGGCCCGTGGCGCTCACCGACATCCGTAAGCCCGTATTCGCCGTTGGCACCGAAACCGACCATGTGGCACCCTGGCGGTCCGTCTACAAAATGCACCTGCTGCTGGACACCGAGTTGACGTTTCTGTTGACGAACGGCGGGCACAATGCCGGAGTTGTTTCGGAGCCAGGTCACCCTCGCCGGGCCTATCGGGTCCACACGAGGAAGGAGGATGACCTCTATGTCGACCCCGATACGTGGTTCAATGAAACGCCCGTTAAGCGGGGTTCCTGGTGGCCTGAATGGGCCGCTTGGCTAGCGGAGCGCTCCGGCGACTGGACCTCGCCACCGCGGATGGGCGCGCCTGAGAGCGGCTTCAGGCCACTCGTCGACGCTCCGGGGAGCTACGTGCTGCAGCTTTGATTGCGAGAGGGTCCGTGCCATGCGCGCGATGGTGCTCGAGCAGCCGCGGACGGAGCTGAAGCTGCTCGATCTGCCCGTTCCGGAACCCGGGCCGGGTGAAATCGTCGTGCGGGTCGCTGCCTGCGGCGTTTGCCGCACCGACCTTCACGTTGTCGACGGCGAGCTGCCCGACCCGAAGCTGCCGATCATCCCCGGCCACGAAATCGTGGGATACGTAACCAAGCTCGGGCCGGGGGTCACCGCATTCGAGACCGGCGACCGGGTCGGCATTCCCTGGCTCGGGCGGACGTGCGGGACGTGCCGCTATTGCCTGGCTGGACGCGAGAACTTGTGCGAGCGGCCCGGCTTCACCGGCTATACGATCGACGGTGGTTATGCCGAGTACGCTGCGGCCCGGGCGGATTATTGCTTTCCATTGCCATCGGAATTCGAGGATGCATCCGCGGCGCCGTTGCTCTGCGCGGGCCTGATCGGCTATCGGTCCCTGAAGCTAGGCGGACCAGGGCGGGAGCTCGGGATCTTCGGCTTCGGTGCCGCTGCCCACATCGTCGCCCAGGTCGCACGCTATGAGGGCCGCCGCGTCTACGCCTTCACGCGCCCCGGTGATGCGGCAGCCCAGGAGTTCGCCCGCTCGCTCGGGGCGGAGTGGGCTGGAGGCTCGGACGAGACCCCGCCGTGCCCGCTGGACGTTGCAATCATCTTCGCGCCGGTCGGTGCACTCGTGCCGGCCGCGCTCAAAGGCATGGCGCGCGGTGGCACGGTGGTCTGCGGCGGCATCCACATGAGTGACATTCCTTCGTTCCCTTACGAGCTGCTGTGGCACGAGCGGGTGGTGCGTTCGGTCGCCAACCTCGAGCGGGAAGACGCGAGGGAGTTTCTGGCCCTTGCCCCCAAGGTGCCGGTCGAAACCACGATCGAGACCTTTCCGCTGGAGGCGGCGAACGACGCTCTGGCGCGCCTGCGCGAGGGCCGGCTGACCGGGGCGGCGGTGCTCATCCCCTGAGCGCATGTCTCAACCACGGCCAGCTATCACGCGTGTCTTGATTCGACTGCCGGGCCTCTCACATCTGCGTCAGATGCACCGCGTAACCGACCGGAGTGAGTAGATGCTCACCATCGAGGACATGGTCGCGTTCTCCGGGCTGAGCCGTGATGAGATTCTTGCAATCGCCGAGCACGAGCACCTGCCGGAAGCCGCGGCGTGCGCCCTGGCCGAGTATCTCATGCAGCATAAACATGGCTGCGAGCGCATCAGGGAAATGATCGTCGAGGACATTCGCGCCGCGCAGGAGCGGGGCGACCGGGAGCACGTGAAAACGCTTCTTCACGTCCTGCACCACTTCGTGCGCAACCATCCCGAATCGCTGCCGATCGGCCGCGGCGAGACCGACGTCACCTGATGGGCCGAGGCTAGTTCCGGCTTGCGTACCAGGCGACCCCGAGCACTGCGACGACGAAGAGGATAGAGATAACGTAGCCGGGAGCACTGCTCATGTGGTCATTCTGACCGCGCATGCAGCAATTTTTTGACCATCCGGCTTGGATACCTCGAGCGTATAAGCCTTCAGCCGCCGATCAGCGGAAGAATGATGGCGGCCGAGATTGCGATCGCAGCGCCCACGACAAATTGGCTCGCCACGACTATGGCGACGATCTGCATGACGACTCACTCCGAATGGGCTGATGGACTGCCCGTTTCTGGCTTCATCTGCGGTTTTGATGATCCCGCCGAGAAAAGTAGCGCCCGATCCTTGAGTTGAGCTGGCGAGCCCGCGTCACGGCGGCTGCGACGGCTCCATTTTGCGACATTGCCGTCTCGATCACGTCTGCATCCCGATCATCCAGCCGGCCGGCGGCGTAGTCGACGATCATGTCGGGGGTGATCTGGCAGGGAACCGGGGTCATAGCCACTCCAGGGAAACTCAATGACGGGTCGGGTCGCCGGTCAGCGGCCCGGCTGCTCGAATGCTGGAGATTGCTTGCCAAATCCTGAACGGCGCCGCTGTTCCCCGCGTAACAGACGTCGGCCCGCCCTTCTTGCTCGCATGCTAAACTTCGAACATGGTTTGTTGCCAAGCTCAGGCGACGAAGGAGAGGCTAATTCTCGGGCTTGCAAGTGCTCTGCGCGCCGATCACGGACAGTGCCTCACGATCTTGATGCGGCCAGTCCGGGATGACGGTGATGAGGATTGCTGAGCGACCTGAGATATCTGGCACAGAAAGGGTTGACGATGCTCAGAGTCTTCCTGGCGACCACGAACATCTTCACGTCGCTCGTACTCGGCGCGCTCGCCATGGGCGCTGTCTGGTACTTCTCTCCGGACCTGATGCAGAGCTTCTTTCAGTCGGCCAGCGGCCTCAAGTCATGGCTGACCAACCTCGGCATCGAGCCGAAGTACAACAACTTCCTCTGGTTTCTGATCGAGGAGCGGCAACTCGTGTTCATGGGCTTCGTGATCGCGACCCGAGTAGCAATGGCGATTCTGGCCGCAATCTTCATTGCGCCGTTCACGGAGGCCGTCTGACGTCGGGTCGCCTCAGTCCTCCGATCCGAAACGGTGCAGATCCAGGCCATAGACGCGCAGCCACTGCTTGGCCTCGTCCATTCTTGGCATGGTCTTGCGGACCAAAGCCCAAAAGCGCGGGCCGTGGTTCATCTCCGCGAGGTGCGCCACTTCGTGTGCAGCGACGTAGTCGAGGATCAGTGGTGGCGCCAGCACCAGTCGCCATGAGAACGACAGCATGCCGGTCGTCGAGCAGGATCCCCAGCGGCTCACCTGGTCACGTACGGCGATGCCGCGTGGTCTGAGGTTGAGATTTCGGGAGTGCCAGGCGACTCTGTCATCGAGGTCCGATCTGGCTTGAGCGATCAGCCAGTCTTGCAGGCGCCGCGGGGCAAACGCTGGATCGCCGGAAACCACGAGCTCACGCCTGTTTTCCTCGTTTTCTGCGATGGACACGACCGGGCCGCGCTGCAGGCGACCGAAAAAATGAATCGTGTGCGGTATGCCCCGCAGTGGAATTTCGGCGCCATGGGCGAACGGGACAGGGGTCGGCAAGCTCCCGAGCCGCGCCTTCACCCAATCGATATGTCGTGAGACGAATTGGCCGGCCTGTTCGAGGTCGCACTGCATCGGCAGCGTCACGATGACGGTGCGGCGGGTCCGGCTCACGCGCAAGGTCATCCGGCGCGCGGCGGGATGATGTCTGACTTCGACAGTCGCCGGAATGCCCTGAAGGTGAAGCTCCTTCGCTGCTCGCTTGCCAGTCGAGCGGGCCGCTTTTCTCATTTAGTCCGACCTCGGTGTTGCTCCTGTAAGCGATCTAACAAGTCGGAGAGACACAGTACCAACGAGAAACGCGTAGCCCACAGCAACCAAAGGCCGCAGTGTGGCGATCACGCGCCACTTAAGAAGTACGGAAGCTGCAAGCCGCTAAGAGCGCTCTTTTGGCTCGCCTGAACTCAAGGGGAAGTTCCAGCGGAGCAGGTTCTCTAGGAAAAGACCACCTGCGAGCGCCATGATCCGATATGGCGCTGCAAACATTCCGCTCGCAGAATTCGTGGTGTCGTAGCGTGGCGCGATGCTGCCCAGACCTTGAGCTTTGAGCTTGCTCACCATCGGATCGGGCGTGCAATCGTTTGCGGGTGAGAACGTGAAGGCGATCGAGGCCAGCTCATTCTGATAGCCGCCGCGTTCCGCAGCAGCGCTCGCATTGGCGTAGGCCAGCTCGTCGAGGGTGCGGCTGCGCTGATCATGGGTGCGGATAAATTTTGCGATTCGCGGCGCGATCTCGCTGCGGAACCGCGAACCGTTGAAGATGCCGTAGTGCCCGACCTTCGGACAGACGAAATGCTCCTTGCTGTCGCCCGGGATGTTGACGCACAGGTCGTGTGCGGCAGCGCATTGTCCGACCCCGGTGATGTCGTCCTTCTCGCCCTCGATGGTCATCAGCGCGACGCGCCGGATGGCCGCTGGGTCGATCCTGCGTCCGCGATGGACCATCTCGCCCTTGGGCAACATGTGCCGCACGAACACCGAATCGACGGTCTGCAGATAGAACTCCGCCGTCAAATCCATCACGGCAAGGTATTCGTCATAGAACTCGCGGTTTTTCTCCGCAGACTCGCCATCTCCCCGCACGAGGTGGTTGAACAGATCCTTGTGCGCCTTCAGGTGCCGGTCGAGATTCATGGTCATGAATCCCGTCAGCTGCAGGAACCCGGGATAGACCTCACGTCCGAAGCCCAGCCGTGGCCAGGGGACGGTGGTGATGACGTTCCTTCGGAACCAGTCCGTGCCGCGCTCCACGGCCAGTTTGTTCACGACGGTCGGGCTCACACGCGTGTCGATCGGCCCCCCGGCGAGGATCATGCTGAGCGGAACGGAGGGGTCGTCGTCCTCCTCCATAAGCGCCACTGCCGCGAGCACCGGTACCGATGGCTGGCAGACTGCGAACACATGCACGTCGCCACCGAAGAAGTGGAACATGTCGCGCATGTAGTCGATGTAATCGTCGAGATCGAACCGGCCGGCGACGAGCGGCACGTCGCGCGCATCCTGCCAGTCCGTGATGTAGACCTCGTGGTTTGGCAGAAGGGTCTGGACGGTGCCGCGCAGCAGCGTCGCGAAGTGGCCGGACATGGGGGCGACCAGCAGGACCCGCGGGTCTTGGACGCGACGCTCCAGGGGCAGGTTGCGCGCGAAGTGCACCAGCCGACAAAAAGGACGTTGCCAGACGACGTTCTCGGTCACGGCAACAGGCTGTCCGTCGACGGTCGTGGAGCTGATCCGGAAATCGGGTTTGTGATAGCGGCGCGTCGTGCGCTCGAACACCTCGCAGGCCGCGGCAGCGTGGCGGCCCCAGCCGGTGTGTGTTAGTGGGTTGAGTGGATTGTTGAAGAACAGCCGGCCCGCATCCGCTGCAACCCGAGCTGGCCGCACAGCGACGTGCGTCAGCTCGTACCAATGGTAAAGCATGCCCCGGCACCCCCGATTTATCTGTCCCTCGTTATCTTTGGCCCGGCCCGCTTCTATCGACGCGCTCAGGCGGAAAGTCGCACGGTCCCTCCGCACTCTTGACCAGTGTGCACCGATTCGGGCGCGGAAGGAAGATCGGGAGCAGTTACAACACTTTTTTGAGTTTTTCTACCATGGTTGCGACGGGGGTCGCATGCGTGAAATGCGTAACGAACTCGCCTTGAGGGTTCATCAGATAAATGATCGAGGTGTGATCGACCGTATACTCGGCCGTCGACTTCTCGTCCTTCACCTTGCGGTAATAGACGCGGTACTCCTTCGCGACGGCCTGGATCTCCTCGGGCGTGCCCGTCAATCCGATCAGGCGCGGATGGAAGCTCGACACGTACTGTGCAAGCTGCTCGGGCGTGTCTCGCTCCGGATCCACGGTGATGAAAATCGGCGTGATCTTGTCGGCTTTGGGCCCGAGCTCGTCGAGCGCTGCCGATATGACCTGCAGGCCGGACGGGCACACGTCCGGGCAGAACGTGAAGCCGAAGTAGACCAGCATGTACTTGCCGCGGAAATCCTTGTCGGTGACCCGGCGGCCGGTGTGATCGGTCAGAGTGAACGGCCCGCCGACGGCAGCCTTCCCGATCGACGTCACCTGAGACGGCGCTTGAAGGCTGTCGAGTGCGCCGGGGACGACAGCAAGGCCCACTGCGGCACCTCCGACGAACCCTGCAGCGATAAGAGCCAGCAGACGAAGCCGCATATCGACCAGTGCTCCTGTTTCCAATCAGTTGCGGGCCGATCCCGACTGCATCATTCGCCGAGTTGCACGAGGGCGCCATTCCGTCGTGCGCTCTCGAGCAATGCACGGAAGAGGATCAGCGCACCTGAAACATAGACGATGTTGAGAAGAAGGGCGCGCAACATATAGTCGCCATGGAACGTCTGCTGCAGAACCAGCCCGCGCAGTCCTTCGAACACGTATGTCGGTGGCAGCGCGAGCGCCAGCGGCTGCAGCCACTCGGGCAGCGTCGAAACCGGGTAGTAGACGCACGAGATCGGCAGCAGGATGAACACGATCAGCCAGGCAATGCTTTCCGCACCCAAGCCCCAGCGCAGCACGGCACCGGTCGAGACGAGTCCCAGCGCCCAGCTCATGATGATCAGATTGGCGAAGAAGGCCGCGAACGCGATGCCGAGGCCCAGCAGGTTGAAGCCGAAGAAGATGTAGGCGAGGATCGCGACGGGCACCATCGCCACGGTGAGCTTCATCAGGCTCACCAGCATCAGGGACGCGATCAGCTCGATGGGCCTCAGCGGGCTCATCATCAAATGCCCGAGATTGCGCGACCAGATCTCCTCCAGGAACGCCACAGAAAACCCAAGCTGGCTGCGCACCAGAATATCCCAGAGCAGGACTCCGCCGACGAACAGGCCCGCGGCTTGCGCGGCGAGGCTGGTCGTCTTCGCTAGGTGGGTTTGCAGGAAGCCCCACATCAGCATCGATACGAGCGGCCAGAAGATCAGCTCGGCGGTGCGCGGGCCGGACGAGCGGATCAGGTACCAGTGGCGGCGCACCATCCCGCGTATGCGGCGGGCAGAGGCCGACAAGCCGGTTTGAGGAAGAAGTTTCGTCGTCACGCAGGATTCCTTCATTCGCGTCCGTTGAGCAGCTCGAACGTGTCGGGCGCGCGCCGCCGTGCGATATCGAGGAAGACCTCCTCCAGCGTTTCGCGGCCGAAGCGGCGGATCAGCTCCGCCGGGGTCTCGTCGGCCAGAATGCGCCCGCGCTCGAGCATGATGACGCGATCGGCGAGGCGCTCCACCTCGGCCATGTTGTGGGATGCCAGCACGATCGTTGCCGAGCGCTTGCGGCAATAGTCGGCAATGACCGACCGCACCCAGTCGGCCGTATCGGGATCGAGAGATGCCGTCGGCTCGTCGAGCAGCAGCAGCTCGGGCTCGTTCAGCAGCGACTTCGCGAGGCTGACGCGTGTCTTCTGCCCAGCCGACAGCTTACCGTAGAGCCGGTCGAGCAACTCGCCGATGCGCAGCTCATCGGCGATCTCGCGGACCCGGCCCGCAACATCGGCCACCCCGTAAAGCTGGCCGAAGATCTCGAGGTTTTGGCGGACGGTGAGCCGCATGGGGATCTCGACGTAGGGGCTCTCGAAGTTCAGCCGGTGCAAAGCCGCGTGCCGATTGCGCACCATGTCCACGCCGAACACGCGCACGTCTCCCGAGGTCGGGACGACGAGCCCCATCAACATCGAAATCGTGGTGGTCTTGCCTGCGCCGTTGCCGCCGAGCAGGGCCGTGATAGAGCCGGCGCTCAGGCTGAAGCTGACGTTGTCGACCGCGACGACTTCCCCATAAACCTTGCGCAGGTCGCGCACCTGCACCGGAAGCACCGTGCCGGCGCCATCGGTTCTAGCCCCAGATTGCAACATGGTGGTATTTCCGGCGCCGATTGAGCGACGCCATTGATGATCGGGTGACGAGTTTCGACCTATGTGGGCAGATCGCTGCCGGGACGCAACCCGTTCGGCAGCCGGGGAGAGGTAAAGCTGAACTGTGAGGCTACCGTGGCGGTAACCCGTTGGATGGGACTGGAGGAAAGGCTCGAGGCCGAGCAGGTCGAAAGCCGGCTCAGACTTCTTACCATCGTCCGGCTGAGGTGGTTCGCCGTGGTCGGGCAGCTCCTCGCCGTCAGCGTCGTCCATTTTGGCTTGGGCTTCGAGTTCCCGTTTGGCATCTGCCTGCTGCTCATCGCCGCCTCTGCGTGGCTCAACGTCTTTTTGAGCGTGCGCTACCCGGCGCGGCACCGGCTGGGTTCTGGTTTCGCAACTGTGCTGCTGACCTACGACATCCTGCAGCTCGTGGCATTGCTTTACCTGACCGGCGGCATCGAGAACCCGTTCGCAGTGCTCATCGTGGGTCCGGTGACCGTCTCGGCCGCAACGCTGCCGCCGATCAACACGGTCTTCCTCGGCGGGCTGGCGCTCGCATCCACGGCCTTCCTGATCATCGACCACTGGCCGGTACCCTGGTATGCCACTGAGCTCTTAACCCTGCCGATGGTCTATAAGGTCGGCCAGCTCGCGGCCGTGGCCGCCACCATGATTTTCCTGGCGCTGTACGTCTGGCGGCTGTCCCGCGAAGCTCGGCAGATGTCGGCGGCGCTGACCGCGACAGAGCTCGTCCTCGCCCGCGAGCAGAAGCTGCACGCTTTGGATGGTCTGGCCGCCGCCGCCGCGCACGAGCTCGGCACGCCGCTCGCGACGATTGTTCTGGTTACGAGCGAGCTGCAGCGCGACATCGAGCCAGGCACGCCGCTCGCGGAGGACTTGGCCCTGCTGCGCAGCCAGGCCGATCGCTGCCGCGAGATCCTGCAAAAGCTCACCCGGCAGCCCAGCGAGCAGGACCCGCTTCACGCAACTCTTTCGGTGCATCAGCTCCTCGACGAAGCGGCCGAGCCGTACCGCAATTCGGGGAAGGCTATCGAGATTTCATGCGCCCCGGCGGAGGGGGTGAGCGGCCCGCCCGCCCGGGAGCCGGTCGGCGAGCGCCGGCCGGGGCTGATCTATGGCGTCGGCAACCTGATCGAGAACGCAGCCGATTTCGCCCGCAGCAAGGTCGAGATCTCGGCCCGATGGAACGAGGACACCCTTGAAATCGAGGTCAAGGATGACGGGCCAGGCTTCCCGCCTGAGCTTTTGGAAACTTTGGGCGAACCCTATATTACAACACGACCGGCCGGATCTGGGGGGCCCGGCAAGCGGGCAGCCGGCCTTGGGCTCGGGTTCTTCATCGCCAAGACACTCCTGGAGCGATCCGGCGCCACCCTGACGCTGGACAATCGGGCGCCGCCCGAGCACGGCGCTATTGTTCGGATCAGCTGGGCGCGCGAAGTATTCGAGGCGTTCAGTCCGGGACCGCCGGGGGCCGCGGTCTCTTAGGCGCTGCTGCAACTAGACGATCTTTGATAAGGGTCAGGGAACATAGCCCTTGGATGCGGCATTTCGACAGCTATATATGTGAGGTCAGGAGAACAGTACCGTGGCCGAAGAATTTGCATTCAGTAAAGAAGAGCTTCCCGAGGATACTTCCCTCGTTATCGTTGACGACGACCGGGCCTTCCTGCAACGCCTTGGCCGAGCGATGGAAAACCGCGGGTTCGAGGTCCGCACGGCACAGTCAGTCGCCGAGGGCTTGGAGCTGATCCGCCAGAAGGCACCGGCGTTCGCAGTCGTGGATATGCGCCTCGAAGACGGCAACGGCCTGGACGTCATCGCCGAACTGGCGCGCATCCGGCCGAATGCTCGCGCGATCGTGCTCACCGGGTACGGCAACATCGCGACGGCGGTGTCTGCTGTGAAGCTCGGCGCCGTGGATTATCTCGCCAAGCCCGCCGACGCGGACGATGTGACCGATGCGCTGCTGGCACCGCCGAACGCGAAGGCTGCTCCGCCCGAGAACCCGATGTCGGCAGACCGGGTGCGGTGGGAGCATATCCAGCGCGTGTATGAATTGTGTAACCGCAATGTTTCCGAAACCGCGCGGCGTTTGAACATGCATCGCCGGACGCTGCAGCGGATCCTGGCGAAGCGCGCGCCGAAGTAAGCGCCATCTCGATTCGGGTTCCGAAACGCGTCAGGCGCCGCGGAGTAGATTTCCGATTGCCGAGCCTGGATCGGTGATCGACTGGAGACGCGCGGCCGCAATACGACCGAATCGCAGGGACATGACCCGGCGGCGGTGGGCTGGCAGCCTGACTTCATCGACGGACCGAATGATCTCGCCTCCGTAGCGATCTGCCACGATCAGCCCGGCCGTTTCGGGTATCAACTCTTGCGGAAAGGAGGGCGAAACGGCGAAGTAGAGCTTGTCGCAGTACTCCCAGTACTCCGGCCACTTCTGGTCCGATCGGAAGTCCTCGACGCTGGACTTGATCTCCACGATCCAGAACTCGCCCTTCTCCGACAGACCGACGATATCGGCGCGCCGGCCGTTCGGCAGAACCAGCTCAGAGATGCTGGCCAGTCCAAGGCTGGCAAGGAGGCGACCGACGCCGCGCGCGATCTGAAGGGCTGTCGCGGATTGTCGCCCGTCGTTGAGCGGCCCCTTGTCGAGACCGATCGGAATCGCCATCGGTTCGCCATCTGCTGGTGACATTTCCGCAACTCTCTCGCGAGCGGCCGAAGCGTAACACTACTTTTCATCTTCTTTTCGCCGGGCCCACCCTGACATACCGTGCAGGCCAAAGGGAACATCACGGGGAGCGTGTCATAATGTTCTTCAAGCGGGCGCCACAAGGCAACAAGTCAGCTGCGGCCGAAGCTCAGGGTTCGGCAGGGCAGGTGCCGTCGATGGAGGCCGCTCCCCACCCACCGCTGCCAGTCAGCGAGCTGCGGCGCAACGTCGACCCGGCTAGCCTTGGATTCGGGACGACCGCCGAGCTCGAGCCCATCACCGGATTGATCGGGCAAGACAGGGCTCTGCGCGCCATCGAGTTCGGCGCGAACATGAGGAGTTACGACTTCAACCTGTTCGTGCTGGGGCCACCCGCCTCCGGCAAGAGTACTGCCGTCCGCGACTATCTCACAAAGAAGGCGGCCGAGATGCCGCCGCCGCCCGACTGGGTCTACGTCAACAATTTCGAGAATCAGAACCGTCCTCGCGCTCTGCAGCTGCCGGCTGGCCGCGGCCGCAAGCTCGCTGAGCAGATGGTGGCCGCCATCGACGAGCTGCGGAACACCATCCCCGCCGTCTTCGAAAGCGAGGAATATCAGGCGCGGCGCCGCGCCATCGAAGAGCAGTTCCGCTCCAGCCAGGAAGAGGCCTTCGAGGAGCTCAACCGCAAGGCCCAGGCCCAGAACATCGCGATCCTGCGCACGCCGATGGGGTTCGCCATGGCCCCTGTCCACGAGGGCAAGGTGGTGAAGCCCGAGGTCTTCAACGCCTTGCCGGAGGACATGCGCAAGAATGTTCAGGCCAAGATCGAGGCACTTCAGAAAGAGCTCGAGGCCATTCTCGAGCGCGTACCAAAGTCCGACAAGGAGCGCCGAAACAAGCTGAGCGAGCTCATCGAGGAGATGGCCCAAGGCGCCGTGCGCGAGGCACTTGACGATGTTCGCGCCAATTTCTCCGACTTGCCAAAGGTTTTGGAATACCTCGACGCTGCCGGCAAGGACCTCATCCGGCACGTCGGGCTGTTCGTCGCCCAGCCCGGTGACGAAAACGAGCTGATCAAGCAGGCTATCGATACGTCCCGCGACCCCCGCTTCCGCCGTTACATGGTCAACGTAATCGTCGGTAACGGCGAATCCTTTCCGGGGGCCCCTGCGATCGAGGAGATCAACCCGACCTACGGCAACCTGATTGGCCGGATCGAGCACATCGCGCAGATGGGCGCTCTGGTCACCGACTTCCTGCTGATCAAGCCCGGCACGTTGCACAAGGCCAACGGCGGCTACCTGCTCATCGACGCGCGCAAGCTGTTGCTGTCCCCGTATGCCTGGGAAGCCTTGAAGCGAACCATCAAGGCGCGCGAGATCCGCATCGAGCAGCCGCTGGAAAGCCTGGGTCTCATCACGACCCAGACGCTCGATCCGGAACCCATTCCGCTCGACGTCAAGGTCGTGCTGTTCGGGGATCGCGAGCTCTATTACTTGCTCGCCGCTTTCGATCCCGACTTCCGTGGCCTCTTCAAAGTTCAGGCCGATTTCGACGACACGATTTCGTGGTCGGATGAGAACAACCTCGCCTACGCGCGCGTCATCGCCTCGATCGTGGAGAAGTACAAGCTGAAGCCAGTCGACGCCTCGGGCGTGGCCCGAGTGATCGAGGAAGGCGCGCGGCTCGCCGACGATCGTGAAAAGCTGTCGATCGAGATCGGCCGCATCTCCGATCTGATCCGTGAGGCCGACTACTGGTCGAGCATGGCCGCCCGCGAGGTGACCACCCGCGAGGACGTCGAGCGGGCCATCAAGGAAGGCATCGAGCGCGCCAGTCGAGTCCGCGACAGGGCGCAGGAGATCATCGAGCGCGACATCGTCTTCATCGACACCGACGGTGCCAAGGTTGGCCAGATCAACGGCCTTTCCGTCATTCAAATCGGGACGTTCTCCTTCGGCCGGCCGAGCCGCATCACCGCCCGGGTGCGAATGGGGCAGGGCCGCGTCGTCGACATCGAGCGCGAGGTGAAGCTCGGCGGGCCGCTGCACTCGAAGGGCGTCATGATCCTCTGGGGCTACCTTGCCGGGCGGTATGCCGAGGATGTACCATTGGCCCTGGCGGCTACCCTGGTTTTCGAGCAGTCCTATGGCGGGGTCGACGGAGACAGCGCCTCCTCGACGGAGCTCTATGCGCTGCTGTCGGCACTCTCCGAGGTGCCCGTCAAGCAAGGTTTTGCGGTCACTGGATCCGTGAACCAGAAGGGCGAGGTGCAGGCGATTGGAGGGGTCAATGAAAAGATCGAAGGCTTCTTCGATATCTGCAAGGCGCGTGGACTCACCGGCAACCAGGGCGTTCTGATCCCGAAAGCAAACGTGCAGCACCTGATGTTGCGCGAGGACGTGGTGGAGGCTGTGCGCGAGGGCAAGTTCGCAATCCACGCGGTGAGCCATGTCGACGAGGGCATTGAAATTCTGACGGGCATCAAGGCGGGCGAGCGCGGCGAGGATGGACAGTTTCCCCCGGGCTCGGTCAACAGGCTGGTCGAGGACAAGCTCAAGGCGTTTGCCGAACGTGCGAAGGCGTTCGGCCGGTCCAGGGGCGATTCGCAGGATAACGGGAAGAATTCGGCATGACCGCGCACGTCGCGGAGGCAGCAGAGGCGCGCGGACGCGTCGTACTCCACTTGCATACAGTCAATCCCCATGCGGTGGCCATCGAGGCGGCCGTACGGGTGGCGCAGGCGTTCCAGTCAGGTATCGAGTCCCTGTTCGTCGAGGACGCGCAGATCTTCGACCTGGCGAGCTTTCCCTTTGCGCGGGAGATCTCCTTCACGGGGCGCAGATCGCGGGCGATTTCGTCCGACGAGCTCGAGCATGAGTTTCGCCTTGCGTTCGCCTCCATTCAGCGCCGGATCGCGGAGCTGGCGCGCGCCGCCGAGGTGCCGATCCGCCAGCGCATCGTTCGGGACGATCCCATTGCCGCATTGGCGTCGACCTGTGCGGAGTGCGGACCTTGGAACGTCGTTGCCTTGGCCGAGCCGATCGGCACGATGAGCGGCGAGTCCTTGCGCCAGCTCTTCGAGGCCGTGTCCGATGCCACGGGGCTGGTGATCGTCGGCCCGCACGCACGCCGCACGTCTGGGCCTGTGATCGTCGCGGTGGAGGACATCGACCGCCTGCCCAGCATGGTAAGAGCGGGTGAGCGGCTCGTCTCCGCAACAGGGGGCTCTCTCGTCATTCTGCTGATTGCTGACGACGAGGAACGGCTGCACTGGATGGAGGGTCAGGCCCGCCTTCTTCTCGGCGAGCGCACCGATGCTCAGATTGTCCGCGCCAGCTCAGCCCGGGGCGCGGCCGAGGTCGCGGCGGAGGCGCTGCGGCGCCTGAAGGGTGGCTTCGTCATCAGCCAGTTCGGCGGGCTGGTCGTGCCCGCAGATCGCGATCTGCGGGCGTTGGCTGCATCGCTGGAGTGTCCGATCCTGCTGGTGCGATAACGCCGCTGCCGCCGCTCGATGGAAGCGCGCGCGGGCGCGTGCTTGCCGCCCTGGAGGGAAGTGCCTACCTCCAGTCCAGGTACAGCCCCAGCATAGGGTGACGGCCATCAGCTTCCAGCAGCATATCGGATCGCGCGCACGTCTGCGGTCGCTCGTCGAGCGGCTTTGGCGAGAGGTGACGCCGCCGCGGGCGGTGGCTGGCGTTGCCGTAGCGGTCGTGCTGGTCCTCTGGCTCGCCGGCGGCATGGCGACATGGGTGGCGCTCGTCACCATCGGCCTCATTGCTGCGGTTGCGGTGGCCGGGTCTCGCGGGCTTGGTCCTGCCCCGCGGCGCAGGGAAGCCGAGCCCTTGCCAGAAGGCACCGCAGCGTCATCTGAAACGGCCGTCGGTGTGCCCGATGTCAGCTGGCGTGCCGTGATCAGTGCCATGCCCGACCCGGCGCTGGCGCTCGATCAGGACGGCATCATCGTCCACCATAATGCCGGCGTGGCCGATCTTTTCCCGCGCGTCAGGGTGGGTCAGCCCATTTCCGGCGTGATCCGCAGCCCTGAGCTGCTTGCCGCCATCGAGAAGGACCGCGAGCCGGAGGACGTGACAGTCGTCGAGCTGCAGAACCGGGTTCCCGTCGAACGTCGGGTCTCGGCAATTGTCACGGCTCTTCCGTTTAGTGCCGATGCAGGGCGCAATCGCGCCCTGCTCGTAACCTTTCGCGACATCACGGATCAGGAAAAGCTTGCCCAGATGCGGGCGGACTTCATCGCCCACGCCAGCCACGAGCTGCGAACCCCGCTCGCCTCGCTGCGCGGCTTCGTCGAGACGCTGCAAGGGCCGGCGCGTGACGACCCGAAGGCGCGCGACCGGTTCCTCGAAATCATGGCAGCCCAGGCAACGCGCATGACGCGGCTCATCGACGACCTGCTCTCCCTCAGCCGGATCGAGATGCACGTTCACGTGCCACCGCGGGGGATCGTGGAGCTGAACGAGGTCGTCGCGTTTGTCGCCCAGTCGCTCGAGCCGGTCGCGGAAGCCGCGGGGATCTCCATCGCAGTGGAGCCGCTTGCCACTCCTGCCCGCGTGCGCGGCGACCGGGAGGAGTTGGTTCAGCTCTTCCAGAATCTCATTCACAACGGAATCCGCTATGGCAAGGAAGGCGGGCACGTGCGCGTGCGGATCGCCCGGGAGCCGCTGCCCGGGGGTCGCGGGCAGCGTATTTCGTTGGCGGTCCAGGATGACGGCATCGGCATTCCGCCGGAGCATCTTCCCCGGCTGACCGAGCGCTTCTACCGGGTGAGCGCCTCCGCAAGCCGGGAGAAAGGCGGAACCGGCTTGGGCCTGGCGATCGTCAAGCACATCGTCACCCGTCACCGCGGAGAGCTCCGGATTGCTTCGAAGCCCGGTGAAGGGGCGACGTTCACCGTCCTGCTGGATGAGCTTCCCGCTCCGGCCGAGCTATCCCCGATGCGCTGATTGTTCCGCAATATCAGACACTTAAACTGTCATGAAAGCATTGCGACTCTGCCTTATCAGAGGCGCCGTGCCGCTGTGGCGCACATGCGGAAGCACTGGATCGGACCTGATCGACAGGGCAGGAGGATTGGTCGTGAAGATTTCTGCAGCATTGAAGCTTGCGGCGGCGGGCGTCGCGACATGGGGCATGTTGGCCGGAGCAGCATGGGCGGCTGACAACATTACCGGTGCGGGCGCCAGCTTTCCCTACCCGGTCTATACGAAATGGGCCGACGCTTTCCACAAGGAGACGGGCATCGGAGTCAACTATCAGTCGATCGGCTCCGGCGGCGGCGTCAAGCAGATCAAGGCCAAGACGGTGACATTCGGCGCCAGTGATGCGCCGCTGAGCGGCAAGGACCTGGAGGCGTCCGGCCTCGCCCAGTTCCCGATGGTCATGGGGGGCATCGTGCCGGTGGTGAACATCGATGGCGTGGCACCTGGGCAGCTCGTCCTCGACGGTCCCACGCTGGCCAAGATTTTCCTGGGCGAGATCAAGAGGTGGAATGATCCCGCCATCACGAAGCTCAATGCCGACCTGAAGCTGCCAGATCGGGCCATCGCCGTCGTCCATCGCTCGGACGGCTCAGGCACCACCTACAACTTCGCCTACTACCTGGCCGAGGTCAGCCCTGAGTGGAAGTCGGAGGTCGGTGTCAGTACGGCTCTGCAGTGGCCTGTCGGCATCGGCGCGAAAGGCAACGAGGGCGTCGCCAACAACGTCGGCCAGACCAAGAACGCGATCGGCTACGTCGAGTATGCCTATGCGAAGCAGAACAAGCTCTCGCACGTCAGGATGGTCAACAAGGCCGGCAAGGTGGTCTCCCCGGATGCCGAGAGCTTCCAGGCCGCCGCTGCCAATGCCGACTGGAAGTCGGTGCCCGGCTACGGCGTGATTCTTGCCGATCAGCCCGGCGATCGGTCCTGGCCGATGACAGCGGCGACCTGGATCCTGATCCACAAAAGCCCGGCCGATCCGGCTGCTGTGGAAAAGGCACTCAAGTTCTTCGCCTGGGCCTACGCGAATGGCGATACAGCGGCCCTGGAGCTTGATTACGTGCCGATGCCCGACAACGTCGTGAGCGAGGTGCAAGCCATGTGGGCCGCCGAGATCAAGGACGGCAGCGGCAAAGCCATTTTCACGCAGTGATTGAAGCTGGTTCCGGTCAGGTATTGCGTCCGGGAGCTCCGAGCACGAGGCTACCGGGCTCGTTCCATGCGGTCCGGTAGCCCAGTCTTGAAAGCTAAGAGGGGATAGCGGTGTGACACAAACAGCCACTGGGCTTGGACGTCATGACGCCGCAAAGCAGCAGATGGGACGGCAGCGTGTCCTGAACCGGCTGAAGCTGTGGGATGCGCTGTTTGCGCGCCTTACGTTCGCCGCTGCGCTGCTCGTTCTCATCGTTCTCGGCGCGGTTTTCGTTTCACTGATCGAGGGAGCATGGCCCGCATTCCGTACGTTCGGCCTCAAATTCTTCGTGACGGAAGCCTGGAACCCGGTTACCGAAAAATTCGGGGCCGTTGCGCCGATCTACGGCACGCTGGTCACGTCTTTCATTGCGATGCTGATCGCGGTGCCGATCGGATTGGGCATCGCCATCTTCCTGACCGAGCTTTGCCCTTACGCCCTGCGGCGGCCTATCGGCATTGCCATCGAGCTGCTGGCTGGAATCCCGAGCATCATTTACGGCATCTGGGGTCTGTTCTTCTTCGCTCCATTCTTCCAGCAGACAGTACAGCCCGCGTTGATTTCGGCATTCGGAAATGTACCGGTGCTGTCCGAGCTGTTTGCAGGTCCCCCTTACGGCATCGGGATTCTGACCGCAGGAATCATTTTGGCGATCATGGTGCTACCCTTTATCAGCGCCATCAGCCGGGACGTTTTCGAGACGGTGCCCGCTGTCCTGAAAGAATCGGCCTACGGCCTCGGCTGCACGCGATGGGAGGTCGTGCGTTCCGTCGTGATGCCGTACACGAAGGTCGGCCTGATCGGCGGCTTCATGCTCGGACTGGGTCGCGCGCTCGGCGAAACGATGGCGGTCACCTTCGTGGTCGGAAATGCACATCGGATCTCCGCTTCGATCCTGGCACCCGGGACGACCATCTCGGCCACGATCGCCAATGAATTCACGGAAGCGGTCAGCGACCTTCACACGGCTTCGCTGATTGCACTCGGATTGATCCTGTTCCTCATCACCTTCACTGTGCTGGCGCTGGCTCGCCTGATGTTGCTGCGCCTCGAAGTAAAGGCTGGGAGATAGCGGATGATCTTGGATCAGGCGCGATTTGCTCAGCGCAAACGCCGGAGCTTTATCGTGATGGCTCTGTGCTGGGGAGCTGCCGCGGCAGGTCTCGGCGCGCTGCTCGTCATTTTGGGCACGCTGCTGTCCAAGGGGCTTGGTGGAATTCGGCCCGAAGTGTTCACGCAGATGACGCCACCGCCGGGAAGCGATGGCGGATTGCTCAACCCGATCGTGGGCAGCTTGATCATTACGTCCCTTGGCGTCCTCATAGGCACACCGATCGGCATTCTGGCCGGTACGTACATGGCCGAGTACGGGCGCTACAGCAAGCTGACGTCCGTCATTCGTTTCGTCAACGACGTCCTCTTGAGCGCGCCGTCCATCGTCATGGGCCTCTTCGTCTATGCGGTCATGGTCGCGCCGATGGGTCATTTCTCCGGCCTTGCCGGCTCCGTCGCCTTATCGCTTCTCGTCATTCCGATCGTCATCCGGACTACCGAGGACATGCTCCTGCTCGTGCCCAATGCGCTGCGTGAAGCGGCCACCGCTTTGGGGATGCCGCGGTCGCTCGTCATCCGGCGGGTTGCCTACAAGGCGGCGCGCGCTGGCATCATAACGGGCGTGCTTCTGGCCGTGGCTCGTATCAGTGGTGAAACGGCTCCATTGCTTTTCACGGCGCTCAACGATCAGTTCTGGAGCACTAACATTTTCGCTCCAATGGCCAGCCTGCCGGTGGTGATATTCCAATTCTCGCTCAGTCCTTATGAAGACTGGCAGCGTCTGGCCTGGGTCGGAGCGTTGATCATTACCTTTGCCGTGCTCGCGCTGAGCGTGGTGGCGCGGTGGCTGGGCACTTCGAGGGTCGCGAAATGAATATCATGCCAACCGTCACCGATCAGGCTTTGACCGAGAAGATTTCGGTGCGAAATCTCGATTTCTATTATGGAGAGTCGAGGGTCCTCAAATCCATCAATTTGCCGCTCTACGAAAAGGAGGTGACGGCGTTCATCGGCCCCTCGGGTTGCGGGAAATCGACTCTCCTGCGGGTCCTGAACCGCATGTACGATCTCTATCCGAACCAGCGGGCCGAGGGCGAGGTTCTGCTCGATGGCGAGAATATTCTTTCGCCGAAGCAGGATCTCAATCTGCTGCGCTCGCGCATCGGCATGGTCTTCCAGAAGCCGACGCCGTTCCCGATGACCATATATGAGAACATCGCCTTCGGTGTCCGGCTTTATGAGAAGCTGTCGAAACGGGAAATGGACGAGCGTGTCGAAAGCTCACTCCGCCGCGCGGCGCTTTGGGACGAAGTAAAGGATAAGCTCAACGCCAGTGGATTGAGCCTGTCCGGCGGCCAGCAGCAGCGGCTTTGCATTGCGCGCACGGTGGCGATCAAGCCGGACGTCATTCTTCTGGACGAGCCCTGTTCGGCACTCGATCCCATTTCGACGGCGAAAATCGAGGAGCTGATCGACGAGCTCAAGCGGGATTACACGATCGTAATCGTTACGCACAATATGCAGCAGGCAGCACGCGTCTCGGAGCATACCGCCTTCATGTACCTCGGCGAGCTCGTCGAGTTCGGGCTGACGAGCGAAATTTTCACCAACCCCAGAAAACGGCAAACGCGGGACTACATAACCGGCCGCTACGGTTGAGATCCGGTCGCGTTTGGAGCATTGGAGGAAACCATGAAGGAGCACATCGTCCGCTCATACGAAGAAGAGCTGGCGCTGCTCGATCGCAGGATCGCGCAGATGGGCGGGCTCGCCGAGCATGCGCTGGGACACGCCTTCGATGCGCTCGAGAAGCGCGATCCACAACTCGCCGAGTCGGTGATCAAGTCGGATAAAGCGATCGACCAGCTCCAGCGCGATATCGAAGGCCAGGTGATCACGATGATCGCACGTCGGCAGCCCATGGCCGATGACCTTCGTCACGTCGTGGCGGCGCTGCGCATCACCTCTGATCTGGAGCGCATCGGCGATCTTTCCAAGAATACGGCCAAGCGCGCCCTTGCCGTCTCGCACGAGCCCTACCCGAAGCCCATCATGTCCGGCCTTCGCAGCATGGTGGAGCGTGCGATGCGCCAGCTCAAGGACGTGCTCGACGCCTACGCGGAACGCAATAGTGACCTCGCGCTCACGGTCTGGCGCGAGGATGAGCAGATCGATGCCATGTATAATTCGGTGTTTCGCGAGCTCCTGACCTACATGATGGAGGATCCGCGCAACATCGGCCTCTGCACCCATCTTCTGTTCGGCGCCAAGAACATCGAGCGTATCGGCGATCACACGACCAACATCGCCGAGAGCGTCTACTACCTCGTCCATGGCGTCTCGATCACGGAGGATCGCCCAAAGGATGATCAGACGAGCTCGACTATGATCTCGAGCGATTGACACGTGACCAACAGGAGCTTGGATGTCCGTCAAAGTGCTGATCGTCGAAGATGAAGCCCCGTTGGCAGAGCTGCTTCGGTACAACTTCGAGGCAGAGGGTTTCGAGGTCGCCCACGCTGCAACGGGCGAAGAAGCGGAGCTCCTGATCGCCGAGGAGAAGCCCGACCTCATCATTCTGGATTGGATGCTGCCGTCGGTTTCTGGCGTCGAGCTTTGCAGACGCGTCAGGGCGCGGCAGGACACACGTGCGCTTCCAATTCTGATGCTGACCGCGCGCGGAGAGGAAAGTGACCGCATCCGCGGGCTCTCGACCGGTGCGGACGACTACGTCGTGAAGCCATTCTCGCTGCCCGAGTTGATGGCACGCGTGAAAGCCATTCTGCGCCGGACAGCGCCCGAGCGCATGGCCGACGTGCTCAGGGCAGCGGATATTGAGCTCGACCGTACCGCGCATCGGGTGACGCGCGGCAACCGTGAGGTGCGGCTCGGGCCAACGGAGTTCAATCTGCTGGAGTTCATGATGCAGAGCCCCGGCCGCGTGTTCTCGCGTGAGCAGCTCCTAAATGGTGTCTGGGGGCGTGATGCCTACATCGACGAGAGAACTGTCGATGTCCACATCGGGAGGTTGCGGAAAGCGCTTGTCCGCGGAAAAGAACGCGACCCGATCCGCACCGTGCGAGGTGCGGGGTATGTTTTAGGCGAGCGGCGAACGGCTTAAAACAGAGCGGCGAAATATCGCAGGATTGTTTTTAGCACCGCCACAATTGCTTACTTTCGATCGAGGCGTCGCTGACAGATTGGGCGAGAGTCAGGCCGTTAACCTTTGGACGCTTCTTTTTTTGTGAAGATTGTGTTAGATTACTTCCGTCGTAGCGTAGCGAAAACGGATGAGGAACGCGGAGCCCGGCTAACGGCCTCGCGTCATAATTGCCTGGATGACCCACGCCGCGCTGTTCGGTCTTGACCTGAGAGACTCAATGCGCGGCATGAAAGCCAAGTCATTGATGCTGAAAGGCAGGCTATGCCCGGCACGGGGGCCATAGTTGGTCAAGGCACGCTCCCGCCGACGGCAACTTTGTCGGCAAATTGACCTTGTCACGAAGCCCTGACTTTGGGCGGGATGCCCGGCCGGCAGACGAACGGCGGGCTGCGAGTTCCAGAGAGTGAGATAACGAAATGGCTCAGAAGACGAAGGTGCCTGTCACGGCGAAGAGCACCAGGGGAAGTGCCAAGCCGACAGAAGCCAAGCGTGCCACTGGCCGGGAGCCTGAAAAGAAGGCCGCGGCTGCCAAGTCTTCTTCCGTGAAAGCTCGCGCTGGAAAGCAGGAAAAACAGGCCAAAACCAAGAGTACGAGTGGAAAACAATTGATAAAAAAACAGGTAGCAAACAACCAACCGGCAGCAAGCAAGAAAATTGCCCCGGCGTCTAAACAGCCCGCGGGTCAGGCTGCCAAAGTGAGCGCAAAGACGTCCGCCACTGTCGAGAAGACAAGGCCGGCTGAGAAGCCCGTCGAGAAGTCAGCGCTGCCTCCGGCAGCGATGCGCGTTGGTCAGCCCGCTCCGACCCAGCAGCGGCGTGCGATGACGGCCGCGATGGCGAAGGCGGCTCAGCCCAAGATCTCGGCTCCGGTCACGCCAAAGGATGTTGCTGCGAGAACGAAAGAGGCGCGGCAGGAGGCGCAGGCCGCCAAGAAGTCCGTCAGCGCCCGTCACGGCTTCAAGACGAACGAGTACATCGTCTATCCGACCCACGGTGTCGGCCGCATCGTCGGCATCGAGGAGCAGGAAATCGCCGGCATGTCCCTCGAGCTGTTCGTGATCACGTTCGAGAAGGACAAAATGACGTTGCGCGTGCCCACCGGCAAGCTGCAGAGCGTCGGCATGCGCAAGCTGGCGTCCGAGGACGTCGTCAAAAAGGCGATGGACACCCTCAAGGGCCGCGCCAGAATCAAGCGGACGATGTGGAGCCGCCGCGCGCAGGAGTATGAGGCGAAAATCAACTCCGGCGATCTGGTTGCGATTGCCGAGGTCGTCCGCGACCTTTATCGGTCCGAGTCGCAGCCTGAGCAGTCCTACTCGGAACGCCAGCTCTACGAGGCTGCCCTCGACCGCATGGCGCGGGAGATCGCTGCCGTCGAAAAGCTCGATGAGCAGGCGGCTGTGCAGCGCATTACGGAAGTGCTGGCGAAGAGCGCCCGCGGCCGCCGTGCGGCCGAGGAAGCGGAGGCTGAAGGCGACGACGACGGCGAGGCCGATCCGGCCGTGCGAGCCGCCTGACGCCGTCCAGCTTTCGTTATCAATCGTTGACAGCGGTCCGGTGCCGTGCGGTGCCGGGCCGTTTTCATTGAAGCTGCGCGTTGACCGCGGTGCTCAGCGGCTCGCTCCAGCGGCAGGCCCGAAACCTGCGCCGAACCGTCCGCGTCAGGGCTCGACCTGACATCTGCTATCAAGACATCTGCCCATCAAGCCACGCCGACGCGTAGCAGATCGTGGACGTGCACGATCCCGACGGGCTTGCCTTTCTCCACCACGAACAAAGCGGTGATTCGGGCGGCGTTGATCAGCTCCAGGGCTGCTGAGGCGAGCGTGTCGGGGGTGACGGTCTTCGGCTTGCGGGTCATGATATCGGCCGCCCGCGCGGACAGGAGGCGCTCGCCCATGTTGCGCCGCAAGTCGCCGTCGGTCACGATCCCCACGAGCTTGCCGTTGGTGTCGATTACTCCGAGGCAGCCGAAGCTCTTCTGCGTCATCGTGACCAGCGCGGCGCTCATCGACTCGCCTTCCAAGGCAAGAGGCAGCTCTTCGCCCTTATGCATGATGTCGGCGACGTACTTGAGCTGCGCGCCAAGCGAGCCGCCGGGGTGGAACAGTTTGAAGTCGTGTGCCGTGAAGCCCTTCGCCTCCAGCAGAGCGATAGCGAGGCTGTCTCCGAGGGCGAGCTGCATGGTCGTGGACGTGGTCGGGGCAAGGCCGTGCGGGCAGGCCTCCTTCGCCCGCGGCAGCTCGAGCACGACGTCGGACGAACGGCCGAGCGCCGACTCCCGGCGTGAGGTGATGGCGATCAGCGGCACCTTGAAGCGGCGCGAATAGGTGATGACGTTCTTGAGCTCCACCGTCTCTCCGGACCAGGAGATCGCCAGGATGACATCCTCCGCCGTCACCATCCCGAGGTCGCCGTGAGCCGCCTCGCTCGGATGAACGAAGAACGCCGGTGTGCCCGTGGACGCGAAGGTGGCCGCGAGCTTCTGGCCGACATGGCCGCTCTTGCCGATGCCCGTCACGATCACCCGTCCGCGTGACGCCGAGATCACACGGATTGCTTCGGCGAAGTCGCTCGCCATCTCATGCTTGAGGGCTCCTGCCAGCGCAGAAAGCCCCTCTGCCTCGATCTCGACGGTGCGGATGGCGCAGCGCACCGCCTCCGCGCGCCCGCTCTTCAGCCGGCTATCGACGCCCGTCGGCTTGCTGACATCTGTCGTGTGCAGCCCATTGCGGTGCGCTGCCGGTTGAGCCGTCATTGGACCCCCCTGATTCTCACCGATGACGTGGACTCAAAAACGGGTGCTTTTGTGTCTAACAGACACCTGCGTCGGCGCCAACGAAGCCAAGCGGGTCGAATCCGGCCTATCAACCGGAACGTGAGCTGGCATCGACCAGACATTGAGCTGTCAGTGTGCTTTCGCTGCCGCTGCCGGCTTGCTACAGTTCCCGCCCAGGGACCCTGAAACGGCAGGCTTGAGATGACACTCGGCGCCCATCCCTTCTTCCAGCCTGAGAAACGTCCGCATGTGGAAGGCGACTTCCGGCGCGAGGAGGTGGCGCTTGCGAACCGTAATTCGGGCCTTCCGCTCGAGGCGCTGCGCCACGACCTGACGCCGATTGGATTGCACTATCTGCTCATCCACTTCGACATCCCGTATGTCGAGGCATCCGAGCGCTGGAACGTGAAGGTCGGAGGGCGGGTGAGCAACGCGATCGAGGTGCCGCTTTCCGAAATCAAGCGGCTTCCGCAGCGAAGCCTGAGGGTCACGCTCGAATGCGCTGGGAACGGCCGGGCGAAGCTGACGCCGCGCTCCCAAAGTCAGCCGTGGGGGAATGGCGCTGTCGGCACGGCCGAGTGGACCGGCACCCCGGTGAGATACCTCCTCGAGCGCGCCGGTATGGCTGCTGACGCCGTCGATGTCGCCTTTTTCGGGGCGGATCGCGGATTCGATGCCGGCGTCGAGCACGACTACGGCCGCAGCCTGACGCCGGATCTTGCCATGTCCGACGACGTGCTTCTCGTGCATACGATGAACGGCCAGCCGCTGCTGCCGCAGCATGGCTTTCCGCTGCGGCTCATCGTGCCCGGCTGGTATGGCATGGCAAGCGTGAAGTGGCTGAACCGGATCGAGGTTCTCGACCGGCCATTCGATGGCTTCCAGCAGGTCAGGACGTATGTCTACCGTCAGCACTCCGGCGACGAAGGCGTTCCGGTCACGCATATGCGCGTGAAATCCCTGATGGTGCCGCCCGGCATTCCGGACTGGTACACGCGGGCTAGGCTCGTCGAGCGCGGGCCTGTCGAGCTGTACGGGCGCGCCTGGTCGGGCGGAGGAGTGCCGATTGCCATGGTCGAGGTGGGCGTGGACGGCGCGTGGCAGGAGGCGACGCTTGATCCTCCGGCGGGCCAGTACGCGTGGCGTGGCTGGCGTTTCACGTGGGACGCCCAGCCGGGAGAGCACGAGCTCATGTGTCGGGCGACGGACGAGGCGGGCAACGTTCAGCCGCTCGATGCCCCCTGGGACAGCGGCGGATTCGGCAATAATGTCGTGCACCGCGTGACGGTTACGGTACGCTGATGAGCTGCCGGCCACGTCAGACGTAATCGGAAGGGGAAGGCATGCCATCGAGTGCGCAATCGGCGCAGCTTGCCAGCTCGGCCATCGAGGTGCTGATCTGGCGCGGACGGGAGAACGGTCACTATCAGCGGTTCACGGTGCCCTTGCGCGAAAGCCAGACCGTGCTTGACGTGGTCACCTGGGTGCAGCGCAATTCCGATCCGACGCTCGCCTACCGCTTCGCCTGCCGGGTCGGCATGTGCGGGTCGTGTGCCATGACGGTCAACGGCCGCCCGCGGTGGACCTGCCGGACCCACGTCGCCAATGTCGTCGAGTACGGCAGGCTGGAGATCGCGCCTTTGGCGAACCTGCCCGTCATCAAGGACCTGGCGACGGACATGAGCCGCTTCTTCGAGAAGTGGCAGCAGGCCCGCGCGCGTTTCGAGCCATCACGCACGCGGCACGAATCCGTCGAGACGATCTCGCCAAACACCCCCGAGCGCATGGCGGCGGATGACGCCATCGAGTGCATCAACTGCGCCGTTTGTTACGCGGCTTGCGATACCGTGCGCTGGAACGACGATTACCTTGGTCCGGCTGCACTCAATCGCGCCTGGACGCTGGTCAATGACGTGCGTGATGCAGGCCAGAAGGAGCGCCTGAAGGCTGTCTCGGATGTCGGCGGTTGCCAGAGCTGCCACTCACATCAATCCTGCGCGGAGCTCTGCCCCAAGTCGCTCAACCCGACCGCCTCGATCGCCAGCCTGAAGCGGCGTGCCATGTGGGCGTATCTCAAGGGGGAGCTGTGATGGTCCTTGAAGCTATTCCCGACGCAGCAGCACCCTCCAATGTCATCCCGGGCCTTGTGCCCGGGATCCAAGTCTCGTCTAGCTCTGTGGCCCTCTGTGGAACTGGACTTCGCCACGTCGCCACCGTCGATGGTGCGGAACCGTGGATCCCGGCGACAAGCGCCGGGATGACGGTGGGTGGCGGGGCGAACCTCTCAAACTCGGCTGCCTGGAGGCTCGCGTCATGACCCTCCGCCTGTACGTTCTCCAGCGGATGACGGCGGCACTGATGGTCCCGCTGATCATCGGCCACCTCATCGTCATTTTCTACGCCACATCGAACGGGCTCTCGGCGGCCGAAATTCTCGGCCGTACGCGCGGGAGCATTGGGTGGGCGCTGTACTACGGCCTCTTCGTCATCCTCGCTTCCGTCCATGGCGCGATCGGCGTCCGCGGCGTGCTCCGCGAGTGGACGAGGCTCACGCCGGGCGCGCTCGATGCCATCATGTGGGCGTTCGGTCTGCTCCTCGCGATTTTGGGAGCGCGTGCCGTCGCGGCCGTGGTGCTGCCATGACGATCCAAGTCGAAACACGGCGAACGACGGCTCACCGGCGTCAAGGGCTTTGGATTGCCGCCCTGGTGCATCGCCTGTCGGGAATCGCGCTCGCCTGTTTCCTGCCGCTGCACTTCCTGGCGCTCGGACTTGCGATCGAGGGCGAAACGCGTCTCGACGGCTTTCTCGCATGGACGGAACAGCCGGTCGTCAAGCTCGCGGAGGCAAGCCTCGTGTTTCTGCTGACGATCCATCTGCTCGGGGGCCTGCGCATTCTTTACGTCGAGGCCATCGGTTGGCGGCCGGTCCAGAAGGTCCTTGCTGTGGCCATTGCGCTTGCGGCTGCGGTGCTCGCTTTGATCTTTCTCGTTCGCCTTGTCTGAGGCCAGCATGCTCGAACGAATGAGAACCGACATCCTGATCCTCGGCTCCGGCGGGGCAGGACTGTTCGCGGCCCTTCACGCGCATCAGGCGGCGCCCCACGCGACCATCACTGTCGCAACCAAGGGGCTGCTCGGTAAGTGCGGCTGCACGCGCATGGTGCAAGGCGGCTACAACGTCGCGCTCCACAAAGGCGATTCGGTCGAGCGGCACTTCATGGACACCATCGAGGGCGGGAAGTGGCTGCCGAACCAGGCCCTCGCCTGGACGCTGGTAACGCGCGCCATCGAACGAGTTCGTGAGCTGGAGAACGAGATCGGCTGCTTCTTCGACCGCAATCCCGATGGCTCGCTGCACGGAAAGGCCTTTGCAGGCCAGACCTTCGACCGTACGGTGCACAAGGGCGATCTCACCGGCATAGAGATCATCAACCGGCTGATGGAGCAGGTGTGGGCGCGGCCGATCCAGCGGCTCGAGGAGCACCGCGCCGTCGCGCTCATCAAGGACAAGGCGGGCGAGGCGATCGCCGGTGTGCTGATGATCGACATCCGCACCGGGACATTCCGCTTCGTCGAGGCCAAGGCCGTGCTGCTGGCGACCGGCGGCGGGCCGACGATGTATCGATATCACACCCCGTCAGGCGACAAGAGCATGGACGGGCTCGCCATGGCCCTGCGGGCCGGGCTGCCGCTGCGCGACATGGAAATGGTGCAGTTCCATCCGACGGGATTGCTCGCCGGCCCTGACACGCGCATGACGGGAACGGTTCTCGAGGAGGGCCTGCGCGGTGCCGGCGGCCATCTGCTCAACGGCAACATGGAACGCTTCATGGAGCGCATCGACCCGAAGGCCGAGCGGGCGACGCGCGATAAGGTCAGCCAGGCGATCTATGCCGAGATGCGTGCGGGCCGCACGACGCGGAACGGCGGCGTTTACATCAAGATGAGCCATCTCGGGCCGGACAAGGTACGCAAGCAGTTCAAGGGCATGGTCGAGCGATGCGCCGACTGCGGATTCGATCTCGCCGGCGGCCTCGTGGAGGTGGTGCCGACGGCGCACTATCATATGGGCGGGGTCATCTGTGACACCGACACCTCGACGGAACTGCCGGGGTTGTTCGTAGCGGGAGAGGACGCCGGCGGCGTCCACGGGGCCAACCGCCTCGGCGGTAACGGCGTTGCGAACTCCACCGTGTTCGGTGGCATTGCCGGCGACACCATGCCGGGCTTCATCGCCCGCAATCCGCATTGGCGGGCACCGGATGAGGAGGCGATCGCTGCAGAAATGGCGCGGGCCACCAGACCCTTCGAGAAACGCCCCGGCGATCTCAACCGGATTCGAGAGCAGCTTCTCGACGTCATGTGGGACGATGTCGGTGTCATCCGTGATCGGGCCGGGCTGGAACGCGCTGTGGCCCGTCTCGACGTCATCGACGAGGAACTCCACGCGACCGGATTGCGCGACGGCGACCGCGCTTTCAATCTGACTTGGCACGACTGGCTGAATTTGGAAAGCCTCGTTGTCGTTTCCAAAGTCATTGCGAAGGCCGCATTGAAGCGCGAGAATTCACGCGGCGCCCATTGCCGCGAGGACTTCCCGGACGAAGGCGACCTTGCCACATCCACTTTCACGGTCGTCCGCCAGCGCGACGGTCAGGTCGACGTGACCGACGCGCCCGTGGCGTTCACGATCGTCCAGCCGGGCGAAACGCTGCTTGAGGAGATGCGGGCTGCGGAATAGGAGCTCTGACACTGGGCATTGAGCTATGAGTCAAACTCAAACGTATACTGTGGTGCTGCAGCCCGAGCCCGAAGGAGGGTTTACGGTTCGCGTGCCAGCACTCCCTGAGATTGTGACCTATGGCGCCGACGAGGAAGAAGCCTTGAGGATGGCGAAGGAAGCGATAGAGCTGTCACTCGAGCATCGCTTGAGCCGTGGCGAGCAGCTGCCCGAATCCGGACAGGCACCCGTTCGGGAGGTCACGGTCGTTATCGCGACGGCTGCATGAGCAGTCGTCTTCCCGCGCTCAAGGCGCGTGATATCCTGAAGGCTTTCGAGAAGGCTGAATTCGTGGTTGTTCGTTCGAAAGGCAGTCATCGCATATGTGAACACGTCCAGGATCCTTCGCGTCGAACCGTCATTCCTGACCACGGGCCGAGAGATTTGCCGAGGGGAACGGTCCGGAGCATTATCGAGCAAGCAGGATTGAGCGTAGAAGAGTTTCTGGATTTGCTTTAGCCCAACGGCAGGTTCCATGATCCCCCTCACCTCCATTCAATCCACCGCGGAGCAGCTCATGGCCAAGGCGGCCATCGAGATTCCGGAGGATTATCTTTCGGGCCTTCGGAAATGCGCCGATACCGAAACGGGCGAGCTGTCGGCGTTCGTCATCAAGGCTATGCTCGAGAATTACGAGGCGGCGAAGGAGGATCGGCGCGCAATGTGCGGCGATACCGGCTGTCCGCGCTGGTACGTGAAGATCGGCAACGAGGCGCGCATCGAAGGCGGGCCGATTGCGCTCGAAGCGGCTTTGCGCCGGGCCACTGCCAAAGCCACGCAAGATGTGCCGCTGCGGCCTAATCGCGTGCATCCGCTCTGGCGGACCGATCACAATAACAACGTCGGCATCAATGCGCCGGAGATCGAATATGCGTTTCATCCCGACGCGGACTGGATCGACCTGACGACAGTCCACAAGGGTGGCCTGTTCGGCTCGGACTACCGGATGCTCTTTCCCGGTGATGGGATCGACGGCATCAAGCGCTTTTATCTGGATACGCTCATTGCCTTCGGGAAGCGCGGCCTCGCCTGCCAGCCGGCAATCGTCGGCATCGGCCTCGGCGGGTCCAAGGACACCTGCATGGTGCTCGGCAAGCAGGCTTCATGCCTGCGAACGGTCGGCTCCCGCAACCCCGATCCGAAAATTGCGGCGCTCGAGGACGAGCTGAAGACGCTTGGAAACTCGATCGGCATGGGGGCGATGGGCTTCATGGGTTCATCCATGGTCGTCGCCTGCCATATCGAGGTCGGCTACTGCCACACCGGTGGCATGCCGATGAGCGTGCACATGTTCTGCCTGTCATCACGGCGCGTCACCGCGCGGATCCATGCGGACGGGCGCGCTGAGTTCCGCACCGATCCGATGTGGTTCACGGATTACTCGCGCCGGTCGACCGTCGAGTGGGAGCAGCCGCACCAGGTGGAAGCGGCGGAATAAGTCGCGGAGATGAGCGGTTCGATGCGATTGATTTCGATCGCGCGATTTCAGATGGTGAATGAATCGAACTTTCGGGAGAAACGACTATGCGCGCCGCTGTCCTGACCGAAGTCAACAAGCCGCTTGAAATCCTCGACTTGGAGCAGGAGGGCCCAAAGCAGTTCGAAGCCCGCGTCAAAGTCAAGGCAGCCGGCGTTTGCATGAGCGACTGGCATATTATGAACGGCGATTGGCCATTGCCTCTCCCGATGGTGCTGGGCCACGAGGCGGCCGGCGAGGTGGTGGAATGCGGGCCCGGCGTGACCAATGTGAAGGTCGGTGACCACGTCATCTTCTCGTTCCGTCCGCATTGCGGCTATTGCCCCTACTGCTCGCAAGGGCGCACGGTGCTTTGCACAGGCCATAACGACTCGCCGCGCTGGCGCATGCACGACGGCAGTTCGCGCGTGAAGCTCAACGGCGAGCCGGTCAACGTGATGGCGCGGATCGGCACATTCTCCGAGTATGTCGTCTGCCCGGCCGAGCAGCTCGTCTCGGTGCGCAAGGACCTTCCGTGGACGCATGCGGCGATCATCGGCTGCAGTGTTGCAACCGGCGTTGGCGCCGTGATCCGTCATGCGCAAGTTCCCGCGGGCTCGACGGTGCTCGTCGTCGGCTGCGGCGGTGTGGGATTGAATGTGGTCCAGGGCGCAAAGCTTGCCGGCGCACGGATGATCATCGCGGCCGACCTGCTCGACAACAAGCTGCAGTATGCGAAGCAGTTCGGCGCCACGCACACGATCAACGCGCGCGAGGACGATGTGGTGAAGCGCGTGCGCGATCTGACGGGCGGCCTCGGTGCCGATTACGCATTCGATGCCATCGGCACCTCCACGACGGCTGTTCAAATCGTCGATGCCGTCGCGCCAGCGGGTCATGCCGTGTTGGTCGGCATTCCGGCCTACAGCGCAACGGCGCCCATCGGCTTGGCGAACATGGTCTACATGGAGAAAAAGCTCACCGGGACCTACTACGGCTCGATCCGTCCAGAGATAGATTTCGGCATCCTGGCCGATCTGGACCTCGACAAGCGTCTCGATCTCGATGGCCTGATCAGCCGGACTTACCGGTTCGAGGAAATCAACGAAGGCTTCAAGCTGCTGACATCGGGGAGTGTCGCGCGCGGGGTCATCGTTTTCGATTGAGCGCTGAGCGGCGCTTCGAGAGAGCGAGATCTGCTGTCGAACGGCCCAAGAGAGCGAAGGCGTACCGATGACGACCAGCACATCCAGCCTCAGGACCGTGCATCTCAAGCTTCCGGCCTCGACAGAGGAGCTGCGCAAGCTCGAAATCGGCACGGTCGCCTATCTCTCGGGCCGCATCTTCACCGCGCGCGAGGGCGTCTACAAGCGGGCTGTCGAGGACGGATACGGGCTGCCCGCCGCTCCGGCTGAACTGGGCAGCGCCAATTTCCATTGCTCGCCCGCGGCTAGCATCGCGCCGGACGGCAGTTATGCCGTAGGCGCCGTAACCGCGACGGCTTCGTTCCGTTTTGCCAAATGGCTGGACGGCTGGTTCAAGCTCTCCGGCATCAACATTGTGATCGGCAAGGGCGGCATGGCGGGCGAGACCTACAGGAGCTCGTTCTTGCCCAACAACGCTATCTACCTGACGACAGTCGGTTACGGCACGGGCGCGCTCCTCGGGCGCGGGATCAAGCGGGTTGCGGGCGTGCATTGGCTGGAAGAGCTGGGACTTGCCCAGGCCATCTGGGTGCTCGAGGTCGAGAACTTCGGCCCGTTCCTCGTGGAAAGTGATCTCGACGGCAACAGCCTGTTCGAGCGTGAAAACGCGAAGATCGCATCGGGGCTCGACCAGCTGTATGCAGGCACCCGCCCGGCGACGTTGCGCCGTTATGGCGAGACCGATGACAAGACGGAAGAAGTCATCTGAATCGGCGGCGTCGTTCGGCGAATTGCCTCAGATCTGCTGTACGTCTTTGACAGCGCGCGCCTCGCCCACGTAGGTCTCTTGCGCATCGCGTGCCGAACGCATCATGCGGTCACCAGAAGTCGGTTCGAGCCCATCGGAAGCACATGCCGGAGAACTCGGTGCACGAACGGCGCAGTCGCGCCGATTACAATCACTGGACCACGGTCACGATCCGCTATTGCGACCAGGATCCGATCGGACACATCAACAACGCAGCCATGGCCGCTTTTCTCGAGCAGGCCCGCGTTGCTCTCGTGTATCCGACGTTGAAGCGTTTCGGCGGCCCTGATCTGGAGCTCGTCATCGCACGGCTCGTCATCGACTACCTCAACGAGCTGCATTTTCCGGGCAGCGTGGATGTCGGGACGCGCATCGCCCGGCTCGGCACCAAGTCGTTCAAGCTGCAGCATGGCGTGTTCATGGCCGGCGATGAGACGTGCGCGGCTTTGGCCGAGTGCACGATGGTCTTTTTCGACGTGCGAAACCGGGCCTCGGTGCTCCCTCCCCCAGAGGTTCGGGCCGCTCTGGAAGACTTCATGCGACGCCAGCCCGCGTGAGAAGAATGTGTTGCGGATCAGCCGCGCAAAATACACTTTCCGCGCGAGACCGGAACCAAGCAAGCGCTCGAGCATTTACGTTTTGCCAGCCGCGTGATTGCGAGCTTCAGGCAGCGGGGCGAAAGCCCCGGGGGGTGGCGCGGCGCAGCTCTCCGGGGCGCTTCCATTCACATCCATGTCTTACGACGATCGACCTTGACCCGCAGCAGTCAAGCTGCAGCTCTGCCGCAAAATTACGGGGTGATCGCGACTTTCAAAACGCCGTCCCGCTGATGGCCGAAAAGATCATAGGCCGCTTCGATGTCGTCGAGCTTGAAGCTGTGTGTGACGAGAGGCTTGAGATCCGCGCGGCCCGAGCCGATGACGTTCATCATGCGCCGCATGCGTTCCTTGCCGCCGGGGCAGAGCGTCGTGATGATCCGGTGATCTCCAAGTCCGGCAGCGAAGGGGCCGAGCGGGATACTCAGGTCCTTGCTGTACACACCGAGACTCGAAAGTGTCCCGCCGGGCCTCAGCACACGCAGTGCGGCCTCGAAGGTCGTCTGCTTGCCAAGGGCTTCGATGGCGACGTCGACGCCGCGGCCGCTCGTCAGCCGCATGATCTCGTCGACCGGATCGGTGTTCGCCGAATTGATGCAGTGATCGGCTCCGAGCTTGCGTGCCATCTCCAGGCGCTCGGGCAGCATGTCGACCGCAAAGATCGCCGTGGCGCCCATCAGCCGAGCGCCGACGGTCGCGCAGAGCCCGATCGGCCCCTGGGCGAAGATCGCAACGAGATCCCCGATTTTGATGTTCCCCGATTCCGCACCGGCGATGCCGGTCGACATGATGTCGGGGCACATCAACACCTCGATATCGGAAAGACCGCCCGGAACCGGCGCGAGGTTCGCCATCGCGTCCGGCACCCGCACGAACTCGGCCTGGCAGCCGTCGATGGTGTTGCCGAATTTCCAGCCGCCCATGGGTTTCCAGCCGTGGGCGGTGTCGGCGCCATCCTGTGCGCAATCACCCGCGAGGCAGGCATAGCTATAGCCGCTCGGCGTGATCGCGCCGGCGATCACCCGCTGGCCTTCATGGTAGCCCTTGACCGCCGAGCCGAGCTTTTCGATGACGCCGACCGGCTCGTGGCCAATGGTCAGGCCCCGCTCGACGGGGTATTCGCCTTTGAGAATGTGGATGTCGGTGCCGCAGATCGTCGTGGTCGTGATCCGCAGCAGGGCATCGAGCGGACCGATGTCCGGGACAGGCTTCTCGTCGAGCACGATACGATTCGGCTCGACGAAAACCGCAGCCTTCATCTTCGCAGCCATTCGCCAAGCTCCCTTTTCGCCGCTGAACCATCGGCCGGGCGGATCGTTCCGGACCTGGCGAGAGCAGGGACAGGCTGCCGCGCGAGGGCTCGTTCAGGCCTTGCCGTCGAGCTCTGCGAAGACGCGCCGCGCGATACGGAAGCACTCGACCCCAGCCGGCATGCCGGCATAGACGGCGATCTGATGCAGGATGGACTGGATCTCCTCCCGCGAGACACCGTTGCGGATCGCGCCGCGCAGGTGCAGCTCCCATTCCTCCATACGGTTGAGGCCGGCGATCAGGCCGAGGTTGATCATGGAGCGGGTCTTGGCCGGAATGCGCTCGTCTCCCCAGATGGTGCCCCAGCAGTACTCATTGAGCATGTCCTGAAACGGACGATTGAAGTCGTCCGCATTCGACATGGATTTGTTCACGTAGTCCTCGCCGAGGACCGCCTTCCTCTTGGCGAGGCCCGTCTCCCAGATTTTCCGATCCATTCGTGAACCTCCTGGTTACGCTGCTGAAACGCGGCCACGGGCGGGCAAGAGCGAAGGCAAAAAACCGGTGCCGCGCTCGGACTGCCGGCCAGCCGACGCGGAAATTACACGCCGGCGAGGCAGAGGCAAACTCCTGGTACCCGCTCTGGGCACGGGCAGCTGGAAGAAGCGGTCGCGATTCCCTCCTTTGCGCGGGCGGCGAAACAAGGCATTGTGGCGCGCTTGATGGACCTTTGGTGTCGCAGCCGTCTTCACACCCGCAAGAGCGCATGACCTTTTTCGGCATACCGAACCCGCGCAACGTAGCGCTGCTGGCGTTCAGCCAGGGCTTCTTCATGTGCGTGCAGTCGATGGCCATTGCTACGACGCCGCTCGCGGGATACGCGCTGCTCGGCGTCGACAAGACGCTGTCGACCTTCCCTCTGTTCCTGAACCACGCCGGGGTGATGATGACGACCATCCCCGCGTCGTTCCTGATGGCCCGGATCGGACGACGCGGCGGGTTCTCGGTCGGCGCGATGTGCGGCATCACTTCCGGCCTCATCTCTCTCGCGGCCATTTTCCTGCAAAGCTTCGTCCTGCTCTGCGTCGGCTCTCTGTTCCAGGGAATGGCAGCCGCTTTCGCGTGGTATTTCCGTTTTGCAGCGGCCGATGCCACCGAGCCTGAACTGCGTCCCAAGGCCATCTCGCTCGTCATGCTCGGCGGTGTGATCGCCGGGTTCCTCGGTCCGCAGACCGCGAAGTGGTCCGTGCACTGGCTCGATCCGTTCGTGTTCGGTGGCGTCTACGTGATGGTCGCGGTCTACTCCGCGTTCGTGCTGGTGCTTGTGCAGGGACTCCGTATTCCGGGGTTAACAGCTGCCGAGAAGGCCCAAGGCGGCCGGCCGATGCGCCAGATCGTGCGGCAACCGGCCTATATCGTGGCGCTCACGTCATCGATGTTCGGCTACGGCGTGATGACGCTGGTCATGTCCGCCACGCCGCTCGCCATGCTCGCTTGCGGTTTCGAATTCCAGGACAGCGCGACGGTCATCCAGGCACACGTGATCGCGATGTTCCTGCCCTCGTTCTTCACCGGCCATCTCATTGCGCGGTTCGGCGTGCTACCGATCATCGCCACGGGCGCGCTGATCCAGATGGCGTGCGCCATAATCAATCTCGCCGGCATCGCGTTCTGGAACTTCTTCCTGGCGAACGCCCTCGTCGGCCTTGGCTGGAATTTCACGTTCGTCGGCGGCACGTCGCTGCTCACGACGACCTATACACCCGCCGAGCGGGCCAAGGTGCAGGCGAGCCACGACTTCGCGGTTTACGGCACCACGGCGACCGCGGCCGGCCTTTCCGGAGTCCTGCAGGCGAATGTCGGCTGGACGGTGGTCAACCTCGCGGCGCTGCCGATGATGGGAGTCGTACTGCTCGGTGCCCTGTGGCTCAGCCGCACCGAAAGCGGCCGCGCCACTGCTCCCGTGAGCTGAACTCCCGTGAGCTGAACAGGTCAGCCAGTCAGCGCCGCGATGTCGGGCACAGGCCGCGAGGTTGCCGGGTTCTCGGCGAGCACCCGCTCCAGCGCGTTGGCCACTGCCAGGACGAGCGCATCCGAGCCGTTCGGGCCCACGACCTGGATGCCGAACGGCATGCCGACATGGTCGACGCCACAGGGGATGACGGCAGCCGAAGGAACGGCGGTTGTCAGTGCGTAGGTGATTGCGAGCCAGCGCATGTAGGTCGGCATTTTCTCGCCGTTGATCTCCGTGACGGACAGCTCGCTGTGCGGAAACGGAGTGACCGAGGCTGCGGGGCAGATGAGCACGTCGGCATCGTCGAAGAAATCGAGGAACCGGCGATAGATCTTCGACTGCTCGACATTGGCCCAGGCGATGTCCGCTGCGGTCCATTTGAGCCCGCGCTCGGTATTGTCGATCACGTTGGGGCCGAGCAGATCCCGGTGCTTCTCCAGCCGCTCGCGATGCGCGCCGACGAAGTAGACCCCGCGCAGGATCTCGAACACGTCATGCACCGGGCCGAGGTCCGGGTCGCGGTCCTGGGCTTCCGCGAAGACGTGCCGAAACGTGCTCACCCGCTTCTGGAAAATACGCCGGATCTCCTTGTCGACCGGCGCGCAGCCGAGGTCGGTGGAGATCGCCACGCGCAGGCTGCCGAGGTCGAGCTGGGGCAGCTCCTCGGGGATGCGCAGTGCATCGTCGCTCGAAAACGGGTCCTGCTTGTCGAGATCGATCTGCGCCTTGAGCAGCAGATGCAGGTCGGCGATGGAGCGGGCCATGGGACCGTTGACCGAGAATGGGGTGAAGGCACTCGACCGCTCCGGACCCGGCACGACGCCCGGTGAAGGTCGGAAGCCACTGACGCCGCAGAATGCGGCTGGCGTGCGCAGGCTGCCGCCGTAGTCGGAGCCGGTAGCCAGCGGCAGCATACCGGTCGCGAGCGCCACAGCAGATCCGCCCGACGAGCCGGCGCAGGTCTTGTTCGGATCGAAGGGGTTGCCCGTCGCGCCATAGACCCGGTTTTTCGTGTTGGCGCCGGCGCCGAACTCCGGCGTGTTCGTCTTGGCCAGGATGACCGCGCCCTGATCCCTCAGATTGGCGACTGTCGCTTCGTCCTTTTCGGGAACATGGTCCTTGTAGATCAGCGAGCCCCACGTGGTCCGCAGTCCAGCCGTGGCCTGAAGATCCTTGATGCCGATCGGCAGGCCATGGAGCAGCCCCAGGTCGTCGCCCCGCATGACCGCCTCCTCGGCGGCTTTCGCGGCGTCCTTTGCAGCCTTCTCGTCCATCGCAACGATGGCGTTGAGGGTCGGATTGACCTTCTCAATGCGCTTCAGGCAGCTCTCCAGCAGCTCGACGGGCGAGAGCTTCTTGTTGCCGATCAGCCGGCGGGCCTCGACGGCGGACAGGTCGCAGGGTTCGGTCATCGGGGAGGTGCCTTTCAAAAGTGGGTTGCTATTGCCGACTGGCGCGGGGCCTTCAGGATCGCGCTGGAACTCCGGCCTCGCCGAGATCCCAATAGAGCCCAGCCATCAGCTCGAGCGCGCTCTGCGAGACCGACATGAGGATGTGCTCATCCGGCGCGTGCTGGGAGCAGGAGCCATAGGAATGCGGCACCCAGAGTGTCGGCATACCGAGCACGTCGGTGAAAATGTCGTTGCAGATCGAGCCGCCCATCTGGGGAACCACGGCGGGCTTGATGTTCGACGTCCGCTGGAAGGAATTGACCGCCCAGACCACCCAGGGGTCGTCGGGCTCGGTGCGGGTTGCCGGGAAGCTGCCGTCATTGGCGGCAGGTGGATCGGCGACGCGAACGGTATCGAAGCCATTCTCGCGCAGATGCCGCTCGACCGCGGGGCGGACGCCCGCAACATCCGTACCGGCGACGAAGCGAAGCTGGCAGTTGGCGACGGCCCGGGGCGGAATGGCATTGACCGGCCGGCCCGGCATCCCGGCCCCGATGGCCAGCACGTTGAATACGTTCGATCCGTAGACCCTCTCGGCCGGCGTGTGGCCCGGCTCTCCCCACCACTCGTCGACCTTGGGGCCCTTGTCGCCGCCATCGATCTCGACGTCTGCCAAAGCTTCGCGCACGGCCTTCGTCATGGCCGGCGCTTTCAGCTCCTCCACCAGAAGCGCGCCGGTTGGGCCGACGATCGTCGCGAGGGCATTGGCGAGAATGATGGCGGGGTTGGCCAGCAGGCCGCCCCAGTTTCCGGAGTGATGCCCGCCGTCCCGCAGCTCGCAGACCAGATCGAAGTTGATGGTGCCGCGGCAGCCGAGGTTGAGTGACGGGCGCTCAGGGCGCGTCCGCGGTCCATCCGAGGCAATCAACACGTCGGCCGCGAAATCCTCGCGGTGTGCCTCGACCAGCTCCTTCAGGCCTTTGGAGCCTGCTTCCTCGCCCATTTCGATCATGAATTTGGCATTGAAGCCGAGCCGGCCCCCGCGCTCGTCCATGACGGACTGCATCGCCGCCATGTTGATCGTGTGCTGACCCTTGTTGTCCGCCGTGCCACGGCCATAGAGCCGGTCTCCCTCCCGCGCCGTCACCCAGGGGCCATTGCCCTTGGTCCATTGCTCATCGAGGCCGCGGATGACATCGCCATGGCCGTACCCCAGTACGGTTGGCAGGCTCGGGTCCTCGATGCGCGTGGCGAGCAGGACCGGGCCCTGGCCGGCAATGGGGTTCTGGTAAATGCGGCAGGTAAAGCCCATTCGGGCGAACGCCGGCTCCATTTCTTCACGGAGGTAGCGTTCGAGCTGCGGAAGGCTTTCGGGCAGGAGCTGGCTTTCGGTCCGATAAGCAACCCGGCGCGCCAGATCGGCTTCGAACTGTCCATTCTCGAGGTAGCTGCGTGCACGCCCGATGGCACCCGATCTGGTTCCCGCCGAAGTCTTTCCGCTCATCGCCTGCCTCGAGTTCCATGAATTGGGGGCCGAACATTGGCCTACGCCTGCGCCGCAGTCCAGCGGGGGGCACGGGGTAGCATAACCGACATGTGCGTATGGCCAACAGCCTTGTCATGAAACGGCTTTGCAGCGCATCTTCAGTTGCCCCGGCAGAGGGCGAACAGAAGGACATAATCAGTTGTCGTCGTTCGGAGGAAACATCGGTGGGCTGGTTGCCCGGCTGTGGGCCAGTGGCAAGCCGGGGAAGCGCAACGACCCGATTGCAGGCGCGATCTGGGTCACGATCGCCATGGCGACCTTCGCTGGTCTCGGCACCTTTGGCAAATTCGCCATGCACGAGGGGGTCGATCCGCTGCAGGTGATCTTCTTCCGCAACTTCTTCTGCCTGGTCCTGATGCTGCCGCTGCTGTACTGGCGAGGGCCATCGTTGGCCGTCTCCGCGCAGTTCCGCCTTTATGGCGTGCGCGTTGGGCTCGCGTTCCTTTCCATGATGGCGTGGTTTTCGGCGCTTTCGCTCATCCCATTGGGCGAGTTGACGGCGGTAGGCTTTCTCGCGCCCTTGTTCGCGACCATTTTCGCCGTGTTCTGGCTTGGTGAAGTGGTTCGGGCGCGCCGCTGGACCGCGCTCGTCATCGGCTTCATCGGCGCGCTCATCATCCTGCGGCCGGGCGGCGTGGGTTTCGGCCTTGGCCAGATGCTGGCGCTCTTCTCCGCACTGACGGCCGGTATCGTCGGACCCCTGTTGAAGCAGATGACCGCCCAGGACGACCCCGACAAAATCGTGTTCATCACGAATTTGTGGGCGACTCCGGCCTCCTTGATCCCGGCATTGTTCGTGTGGGAATGGCCGGCCCTGGCCGTGTGGCCGTACCTCATCGGCCTGGGCCTGTGCGCCGTGCTCGGTCACGTCGCACTGCTTCGCGGATTTGCGTCGATGGACGCCTCGCTGGTCTTCACCTTCGAGTTCTCGCGGCTGCCGTTCGCCGTCGCGGCAGGCTACCTGCTGCTCGGCGAGAGCACCGACCTGTGGACCTGGGTCGGCGCCCTCATCATCTTCAGCTCGGCGGCCTACATCACCCGCCGTGAGGCCCAGCTGGCAAAGGAGCGGACCGGCGTGCGCATCCGCGATGTCTCGGACCCGTTGAGCCTGACCCCGGTCAGGCTGCGTCTCTAAAGCCGCCGGCTCCGTTCAGCCGTATCGCTCGGCGCCGATCCATTGCTGATCTGAATAACGATCGCCATGCGCAAACCCGCGGGGCAGCGCGCGCTCGATGGCGGCAACCTGCTCTCTGCTGAGCGCGATCGAGGCTGCGGCGGCGTTCTCTTCCAGATGCTTCACCGACCGTGTGCCCGGGATCGGGACAAGGTGGTCGCCTTGCGCCAGCACCCACGCCAGCGCAAGCTGCCCGGGGGAGGCGTCATAGCGGCTCGCGAGGGCCAGGAATGGCTCCAGCGCTTTCCGGTTGAGCGAGAAATTGGGCTCCAGAAAACGCGGATTGGGTTTGCGGAAGTCGGTCGGCCCGAAGTCGTCCGTTCGAGTGACCGTTCCGGTCAGGAATCCGCGTCCGAGCGGGCTGAACGGAACGAAGGCGACGCCCAGCTCGCGGCAGGCTTCGATCATTCCGAGATCCGGCAAGCGCGACCACAGCGAGTACTCGCTCTGCACCGCCATGACCGGATGCACCGCGTGAGCACGCCTCAGCGTGGCGGGCGAGATCTCGGAGAAGCCGAACCCTCCGATTTTGCCTTCCTTCACGAAACCGGCGAGCGTGTCGGCGACCTCTTCGACAGGACGGCTCTGGTCCCGGCGATGAACGTAGTAGAGATCGACGTAGTCCCGCCCTAGCCGGCGCAGCGACCCCTCGAGCGCCGACCGCAGATATTCTGGGCTGTTGTCGAAGGTCCGTTCCGCCGAGCCTGGCCGGCGCTTGATGCCGCCCTTGGTAGCAATCACGACCTTTGCCGAAGGGTTTTGCTTGAGGAAGCGGCCGATCACCTCCTCGCTGGTCCCATGGCCGTAGACGTCGGCAGTATCCAGGAAGTCGACGCCGAGCTCGATGGCACGGCTCAGCGTGGCGTGGCTCTCGGCCTCCGTCGTTGGTCCGTAGGCGCCGGCAAAGCTCCAGCACCCAAGTCCGATTGCAGAGACGAGCGGACCATTCGCACCGAGGCGACGCTTCATCATTGTGTTGGACTCCCTCAAGCTGGCAGCGGCAAGGGCATAAGGGATATCCGCCCACACCCTGAATTTCTACACGCAAAGTGTTTTCAGCTACTGTGAGCGGGCGGCACGCGAGTCACCTGTGCAAGCGGCGGCTGGCCGCGGAACCCCTCAGGTCGCGTCCCGTTGATCCGTCGAGCCGTGCCATTCAGAGTGGATGACGGCTGCGGCACCGAATTTTTGATGCGGCACGAGCCGCCCGAGAGGAGCAAGCCATGGACAGCTTCGGCACTGCTTCCGAGCTTCGCGTTGGGGATAAGACGTTCAGGTTCTTCAGCCTCAGGAAACTGGGCCAGCACGGTTTCGATGTAGACCGGCTGCCCTTTTCGCTGCGCATCCTGCTCGAAAACCTGCTGCGCAACGAAGACGGCACAACCGTCAACAAAGCGGATATCGAGGCGTTGGCGGGCTGGAAACCCTATGCAGACGGCCAGAAGGAGATCGCCTTCACGCCGGCGCGCGTGTTGATGCAGGACTTCACCGGCGTGCCGGCCATCGTCGACCTCGCCGCTATGCGGGACGCGATGGCTCGGCTCGGCGGCGATCCGGCGAAGATTAATCCGCTGCAGCCGCTGGAGCTGGTGATCGACCATTCGATCCAGGCCGACGCGTTCGGCCGCCCGGATGCCATGCGCATCAACACCGAGCTCGACTACAAACGTAACGGCGAGCGGTACGCCTTCCTGAAGTGGGGGCAGCAAGCCTTCGACAATTTCCGCGTCGGCCCGCCCAATGCCGGCATCTGCCATCAGGTCAATCTGGAGTATCTGGCGCGCGTCGTGTTCGGTGCGCGCGAGGGCGACGTGCCCGCAGGGACGGAGAAGCCGATGGCCTATCCCGACACGCTGGTCGGCACCGACTCGCACACGCCGATGGTCAATGGCCTGGGCGTTCTGGGTTGGGGCGTCGGCGGCATCGAGGCCGAAGCGGCCATGCTGGGGCAACCGATTTCGATGCTCATCCCCGATGTGGTCGGATTCCGGCTCCACGGTGAGTTGCGCGAGGGTGCGACGGCGACCGACCTGGTGCTGACGGTCACGGAGATGCTTCGCAAGAAGGGCGTCGTCGGGCGCTTCGTCGAGTTTTACGGCCCCGGCGTCCGCAACGTGCCTGTCACGGACCGCGCCACCATCGGCAACATGTCCCCGGAGTACGGATCGACCTGCTCGATATTCCCCGTCGACGAGCTGACGCTGGATTATCTGCGTTTTACGGGGCGCACCGACGAGCATGTCGCGCTCGTCGAAGCCTACATGAAGGAGCAGGGCCTCTTCCACGATCTCAATGCGCCGGAGCCTGTGTTCAGCGACACGCTCGAGCTGGACCTGTCGACCGTCGAGCCTAGCATCGCGGGTCCAGGGCGGCCGCAGGACCGCATTCCGTTGCGCAAGGCGAAGCAGGCTTTTCACGACGCACTGCCGTCGCTGATGCCGCCCAAGCCGCCGGCTGCGCAGAAGCAAGCTGCCGCCAAGGGCAACGACGGTTCGAGAGTCGGCGTCTGGGGGGAGGGCAGCGCAGAGCATTCGCCCAAGGAGCAACCGCAGGAGGAAGACCTCAAGGGCCTGCGCCACGGATCGGTGGCCATCGCGGCAATTACGAGCTGCACGAACACCTCCAACCCATCCGTGATGATCGCCGCTGGCCTGCTTGCAAAAAAAGCTGTCGAGCGCGGGCTCCGGCGGCAGCCATGGGTGAAGACTTCACTCGCCCCGGGCTCGCGGGTGGTGACGGAATACTACGATCAGGCCGGGCTCACTCCGTTCCTGGAAGCGCTCGGCTTCGATCTCGTCGGCTATGGTTGCACCACCTGCATCGGAAATTCCGGACCGCTGCTGCCCGAAGTGTCCGCGGCCGTCCAGCGCGATGGCCTCGTCGTGGCATCGGTGCTGTCCGGCAACCGCAATTTCGAAGGCCGCATCCACTCCGAAGTGCGGGCCAACTACTTGATGTCGCCGCCGCTCGTCGTGGCATTCGCCATTGCCGGACGGATCGACATCGACATGGAGACCGAGCCGCTCGGGCACGATCCTAGCGGGCAGCCCGTCTTTCTTCGGGACATCTGGCCGACGCAGGATGAAATCCGGCAGACGATCAACAGTGCCATCAAATCGGAGATGTACCGCAAGAACTACGCGCACATCTTCGATGGCGACGAGCAGTGGAAGTCGCTCCAGGCGCCGTCAGGCCATCTCTACGAGTGGGATCCCGAGTCGACCTACATCCAGCAGCCACCATTCTTCATGGACATGTCGCGCGAGGCTCCGGAAAAGGTGCCGGAAATCACGGGCGCCCGCGTCCTGGCGCTGCTCGGTGACAGTGTGACGACGGACCATATATCGCCCGCGGGCAGCATTCGTGCCGATTCACCCGCCGGGCAGTACCTGATCGGCCGGGGCGTCCAGCCGAAGGATTTCAACTCCTATGGCGCCCGGCGCGGCAATCACGAGGTGATGGTCCGCGGCACCTTTGCAAACGTCCGTATCCGCAACCAGCTCGCGCCTGGAACGGAGGGCGGCTTCACGACCTATCTGCCGACTGGCGAGGTGATGACGATCTACGATGCCTCCCAGCGCTACATCGCGCAGGGTACGCCGCTCATCATCCTGGCCGGCAAGGAGTATGGCTCCGGCTCGAGTCGCGACTGGGCGGCCAAGGGCCCGCATCTCCAGGGCGTGAAGGCGGTCATTGCCGAGAGCTTCGAGCGCATCCACCGCTCCAACCTCGTCGGCATGGGTATCCTGCCGCTGCAGTTCATGCCCGGCCAGTCGGTCGAGAGTCTAGGGTTGACGGGCAAGGAGACGTTCGCGATCGAGGGCATCACCGAGGGTGTCGCGAACGGATTTGCGCACACCCGCAACCTGACCGTCCGTGTGCAGCGCGAGGATGGGAGCGAGCAGACCTTCGAGGCGATCGCGAGGATCGATACTCCGCAGGAGGTGCTCTACTATCGGCACGGCGGGATCCTGCAGTTCGTGCTGCGCCAGCTGCTCACCGGCAAGGAGGAGCTGCCTGTAGCAGGGAAAGCGCCTGCTCGGATTTCTGAGGAGCAGGATGCTGTAGCTGACGACCTGTACGTCGAGGAAGGATCGATCGAGTCGTTCCCAGCCAGCGATCCGCCGGCTCATTCGGCAGGCCGTGCCGTGCGCGGCGCACCCCCGAAGACGTAGGGGCGACCACGAAAGCATGCGCCGCGCCCCGAGCGACAAGGAGCGCGGCGCACTTCTCGTCAGGCGGTGGCGCTTGCCCTCGAGGCGAATTGTTCGGTGATGGACTCGATGTGATCGCCCACCCAGTTCGCCATCCGCTCCTCCTCGCGCAGGCTCTCCTCGAGAAGTGGAACCATGCGCTGCTCGCCGAGCTGCTTGGCGAAGGCGATCAGGCTGCGGTAAGAGGCGATCTCGAAGTTCTCGAAGGCGAAGCCGGTAAGCGTCTCCTTTATCGGCTCGTCGGTCGAGGCCGCGCTCAGCATGGACTGCAGATTGGCCATCGCTCGTGTGCCGAATTCCTTGAACATGGAAGGGGACTCGCCAATCATCTCGAGGCATTGGCGCAGCCGGTCGATCTGAGCATCGGTCTCGCGCGCATGCTGGGCCGCCCGCGACTGCATCTCCGGATAGTCCTCCAGCCGGCTGGCTTGGCTCTCCATCATGTCCTTGGCCTGTTTCTCCATCGCATAGGCGTCGCGCAGGCCCGAAACGAAAACTTCACGTACGTCGGTCATGTCGATCTCCAGAATTTCAGTGCATCTGCACCTCAACTGGAGGTCGAACCGCACGGTTCCCCTCGATGTCGCACAAGCATGCAAGCCGAACTCGAAACTCGGTCGCGAGCGGGCAGAGGCCAAGCCAGCGGCGGCAATTCATGATCGCAAGTATTTGGGAAGCACAGCAGATGGGGCTCAGCTAACTCAGCCCCATCCCGGTCAAGCCACCTACTCGGCAGCTTGCTTGCGCGCCGCGTCCGGAGCCCAGCGAAGCTTCGGCTCGCGGGCAGCCCTTGTCTCGTCCAGGCGGCGGCGTGGAGCGAGGCGCGGGGCCTGCTTGAAACGGTCCACATCGCCACGCTTCGCGGCCTCGGCAAGATCGCGCATCGTGGCGATGAACAGGTCGAGGTTGTCCTTCGACTCCGACTCCGTCGGCTCGATCAGCATCGCGCCATGTACGACAAGCGGGAAGTACACCGTCATCGGGTGGTAGCCTTCGTCGATCATCGCCTTTGCGAAATCAAGCGTCGTGACGCCGGTGTCCTTCAGGAACTTGTCGTCGAACAGCACCTCGTGCATGCAGGGCTGGTCGCCGAAGGGCTGGCTGAAGAGATCCTTGAGGCCCACGCGCACGTAGTTCGCGGCGAGGACCGCATCCTCGGAGGCCTGCCGCATGCCGTCGGCGCCGTGGGACATCATGTAAGTCAGGGCACGGACGAACATGCCCATCTGGCCGTGGAAGGCGGTTAGGCGCCCGAACGGCTTCTGTCCGCGGGCTTCAGCCTCGCTGATGTCCTCGATGAGGCGGAGCTCGTCGCCATCCCGGACCACGAACGGAACCGGGGCAAACTTCGCCAACGCATCCGAGAGTACGACCGGCCCGGACCCCGGGCCACCGCCGCCGTGCGGCGTCGAGAAGGTCTTGTGCAGGTTGATGTGCATGGCGTCGACGCCGAGCTCACCCGGGCGAACCTTGCCGACGATGGCGTTGAAGTTGGCTCCGTCGCAGTAGAAATAGGCGCCGGCATCGTGCACGGCCTTGGCGATCTCGACCACCTCCGGCTCGAACAGGCCGCAGGTGTTGGGGTTCGTCAACATGATCGCCGCAACGTCGGGTCCGAGCGCTTCGCGCACCGCATCGGCCGACACCGTGCCGTCCTCGCGGGCTGGGATCGAGCGCACCGTGTAGCCCATGAAGGCGGCCGTCGCCGGGTTGGTTCCGTGGGCCGACTCCGGGACGAGCACCACGCTGCGCTTCGACCCGGCGGCCTCGTGCGCTGCCTTGATGGCCAGCATGCCGCAAAGCTCGCCGTGGGCACCCGCCTTGGGTGAGAGCGCGACGGCCTTCATGCCGGTCAGCTCGAGCAGATAGCCCGAGAGCGCCTCCATGAGCTCGATTGCGCCCTGCACCGTCTGCTGCGGCTGCAGTGGATGGACGTCGCCGAAGCCTGGCAGCCGCGCCATTTTTTCGTTGAGGCGCGGGTTGTGCTTCATCGTGCAGGAGCCGAGCGGATAAAGCCCGGTATCGATGGCGTAATTGCGCTGCGAAAGCCGCACGTAGTGGCGCATGGCCTCAGGCTCGGTGAGCCCCGGCAGGCCGATCGGTCCATTTCGCTCGAGGCCGTTGAGCCGTGACTTGACCGGCTTCGGCTCGGGCAGGTCCACACCGCTCTTCGACAGGCTGCCCGACTCGAAGATCAGAAGTTCCTCGTGGTCGAGCCCGCGATGCCCCGTGAATGTCTCAATGCCGCTCGCCGCCGGACCCGCCGCACCGGGTGTTGTCGGCCGCCCCTGTGAGTTCATAGCCATCAGAGCACCTCCTGCAGCGCCTTGACATAGGCCGCGCGGTCCTCGTCGGTGTTGATCTCGGTCGATGCGACGATGATGAGGTCGCGGAGGTCATTTCGGCTCGGCTCCAGTCGTGAGACGGGCACGCCGCCCATCACGCCCTTCTTTGCGAGCGCATCGATGATCTGCTGCGCATCACCCGGAACACGGATGGTGAACTCGTTGAAGAAGGCCGGCGTGATCACCTCGATACCTCCGATGCGGGAGAGCTGATCGGCCAGCGTCACGGCATTCGCGTGATTGATCTGAGCGAGCCGCCGCAGCCCCGCCTCGCCAAGCAGCGTCATGTGGATCGTGAAGGCCAGCGCGCACAGGCCGGAGTTGGTGCAGATATTCGACGTCGCCTTTTCGCGCCGGATGTGCTGCTCGCGCGTCGACAGCGTCAGCACGAAGCCGCGCCGGCCTTCGGCATCGACGGTCTCGCCCGCGAGCCGGCCCGGCATCTGGCGGACGAACTTCTCGCGCGTGGCGAACAGGCCGACATAGGGTCCGCCGAAGTTCAGGCCGTTGCCGATGGACTGGCCTTCGGCCGCGACGATATCAGCGCCCATCTCGCCCGGCGGCTTCAACAGGCCCAGGGATACAATTTCTGTCACGACCGCGATCAGCAGCGCACCTTGGGCATGAGCCGCTTCGGCGATGGGAGCGAGGTCGCGGATCGTGCCGTAGGCGTTCGGATACTGCACCACGACGCAGGACGTCTGGTCGTCGATCTGGGAGATGATGTCCTCTGCGCCGGTGGGATCGGGATCGAGCGCGACGACATCCGAGCCGCCCCAACGTGACAGCGTTTCTGCGACGGAGCGGTAATGGGGATGCAGCCCGCCCGACAGCACCGCCTTCTTCCGCCGGGTCACGCGGTTCGCCATCAGCACCGCCTCTCCGCACGCCGTCGAGCCGTCGTACATGGACGCGTTGGCGACCTCCATGCCGGTGAGCAGTGCGACCTGCGTCTGGAACTCGAACAGCGTCTGCAGCGTGCCCTGGCTGATCTCGGGCTGATAGGGCGTGTAGGAGGTGAGGAACTCGGAACGCTGGATCAGGTGATCCACTGTCGCCGGAACATGATGGCGGTACGCGCCCGTACCGACGAAGAACGGCACGGAGCCGGCCGGCACGTTGCGGGCGGCCATCTTCGACAGCTCGCGCTCGACCTCCAGCTCGCCCTTCGTTCTGGGAAGATCAGGCAACTCCTTCATGAGCTTGTCGGCTGGCACGCTGGCAAACAGCGCGTCCACGGCCGGCACGCCGATCCGGGCGAGCATCGCCTCGCGATCGGCCTGCTCGAGGGGAAGATAACGCATCAGCACCGCTCCATCATGAGTCGCACGTCCATTCGCTCCCCGCTACAGCGATCGGTAGAGGGCAGGGCCCCAGGGTAGAAGCCAGCGCTACAAAGATCTGGCCGCCCCCATTTGACCGCCCCCGCACGTGGGAAAGCGAACGATCAGCTCTGCTTCAGAAATTCCTCGTAGGCTGCCCGATCCATCAGGCTGCTGAGTTCCGAGCTGTCGGCGATGCGCAGCTTGAAGAACCAGGCTTTGCCCTCGGCATCCTCGTTCACCAGGGCCGGGTTCGCCGCCAGCTCGGTATTCACCTCGACGACTTCGCCGGAGACCGGCGCATAGATCTCGCTCGCGGCCTTCACGGACTCGACGACGGCCGTCGACTCCTTTTGCTTCACCGTGCGACCGACCTCCGGAACCTCGACGAAGACCACGTCGCCGAGCTGCTCCTGGGCGTGCACAGTGATGCCGACCGTGCCGATGTCGCCATCGACGCGGATATACTCGTGGTCCTCGGTGAAGCGTTCGAGCGCCATGGATGGGTTCTCCCGTTTCAGGCCTTGCGAAGATAGCGATGAGGTACGAAGGGCAGTTGGACGATGTGTGCCGGCTGCGGCTTGCCACGGACCATCAGCTGGACGGCCGTGCCCGGCTTGGCAAATGAGGACTCGACATAGCCCATGGCGATCGGTCCGTTTACCGTCGGCCCGAAACCGCCGGACGTGATGATGCCGATCCGGGCACCGGAAGGCTCCAGGATCTCCGTGCCGTCACGGGCGGGGGCGCGGCCCTCGGGCTTGATGCCCACGCGCAACCGTGCAGGACCTTCGCGCAGCTCCTTCTGGATTCGCTCGGCGCCGGGGAAGCCGCCACCCTCGCGCCGGCGCTTCTGAATGGACCAGGCGAGACCCGCCTCGACCGGCGAGATCATCTCGTCGAGCTCATGGCCATAGAGGCAGAGCCCAGCTTCCAGCCGCAGTGAATCGCGTGCGCCAAGACCGATTGGCTGCACCGCCTCTTCAGCCAGCAGGAGGCGCGCAAGGTCGACGGCCTGATCGGCTGCTACAGAAATTTCGAACCCGTCCTCGCCGGTATAGCCGGACCGGCTGACGTGACACTCGAACGGCCCGACAGGGACGCGACGCACGCCCATGAAGCCGAGAGTCACGGCTTCGGGAGAATGCTTGGAGAGCGTTGCCGCGGCCTCCGGCCCCTGGAGGGCAAGGAGGGCACGGTCCGGCTGCGGCTCGAGCCGCACCGTGTCCGGAAGATGGGCCGAGATGTACTCGTAGTCGACCTCCTTGCGGGAGGCGTTCACGACGAGGAACAAAGTGCCGTCCTCGGCAGGGTCGGCCGGGCGTGCGACCATCAGGTCGTCGACGATGCCGCCTTGGGGATTCAGCAGCTGCGTGTAGCGCTGCATCCCTGGTTTCAGGTTGAGGATGTCGGCCGGAACGAGCGCCTCGAGGGCCGCAGCCGTCGTCTGGTGATCGGCGCCGACGAGCTTGGCCTGACCCATGTGTGACACGTCGAACAGGCCGGCACGCGCGCGCGTATGCTGGTGCTCTTTCAGAATCCCCAGCTGGTACTGAACCGGCATCTCATAGCCGGCGAAAGGCACCATCTTCGCGCCGAGCTCGACGTGGAGGTCGTAAAGCGGTGTTCGCTTCAGGGCTTCATTGGCGGCATCGGCGCTCATGCAAAGTTCCCGAGAACTGACGGCCCAGCTGAGCGAGTGCCGAGACACCCGCTTCGAGCCCCCTCTGTCTCGGAACCTGAGAGAGTCAACCCCGCCAGCCGCGCAACGGTGCGGAAGCCGGATCTTAACCCCTTCGGTGGACCGGGCGACGGATTGCCACGGCCGCTTTCCAGAGCGCCATCAACTTGCGGTCCTTTTGCCTGAGAGGTTCCGGGGCGGTTGCTCCTTCGGCGCCGGGCACTGCCTGTGCTCCGAACTCTCCCGCAAGTGTCGACTGGCAATGCCTCAGCATAGGGCCGGCAAAGGCGAAGTCAATCTGGATTGCGGGTGCGGTGGCCTGCGGGCAGGCCGTTCCGCACAACAAAGGCGAGCGGTATCAGCCAGCGTTCGGCAGATTACGATCGAAGCCGACGAAGACCTCGTACTCGGCGGGGCGGGTACCTTCGGGTATCGTAAAGGAGACGGTACGCACGACCGAGAAATACCCGATCGGCCGTTCGAGGGCGACGTCGACATCGACGGCCATCGTATCTTGGGCGATCTTCTCGCGCCTTGCGTCCGTCACGAAGACATTGACAGGCAACTTGACGCTGCCCGGCTTCCCGCGGGGGCCGAGCAGAACGCGGCCTGAGAAGCCATACTTCACAGTCACGCGGCCGTTCTCGATATGGCACTCGCGCGCAGTTTTGGTGATCTCACCTCGATGCATGACCGCCAGCGCGTCCCCGACCCGGCCCTGCTCGTAAATCGTGACGCTGTTGTCGCGCGGCCAGATGACGAACCGCGGGCAGCCGTGCGCCAAGTCGATGCCGGACGAGCCTGTGGTCCCGTAATCCGCCTTGGCGGCCGACAGGAGCTGCTCCTCGCTCACGGAGGCGACTTCCGTGCTCGAGCTGGACGAGCCGCCGAGCATGCCGCCGCCAATACCGGACGTCAGGCTCGACATCCCGCAGCCTGCCAGCAAGGTGAGTGCGAATCCTGAAAAGAGAATCTGAAGGGCTCTGGGGGCCGCGGCAGTCCTGAGTTTGATCACGGTTGTCCCGCTCGTTTCGTATTCCGGTCCCGGCTGGAAAGTGCCGGTTGTTTGCTGTCTAGCACCTCGGCGTAGGGCCCCAATGCCATAGGAGCGCTTGCCGCACTGTGGCGCAGGCCGCCCAACACCCTCGACTCGGAGCGGCCAAGCGCGTAGCAACGAGGGTGACTCGACTCGAAGGACCAAGACAAAGGTATGTCTGCCTCTGAAGCCGTTGACCAGTGCCAGCGTGGCCTGCGGGAAAAAATGACGTTGATATTGGCGGCGCCGCGCGGGTTTTGCGCTGGCGTGGATCGCGCGATCCAGATCGTCGAGCTGGCGCTGGCCAAGTACGGACCTCCCGTCTACGTGCGGCACGAGATCGTTCACAACCGATTCGTGGTCGATTCTCTTCGAGCGAAAGGCGCCATTTTTGTGGAGGAGTTGGACGAGGTTCCGGAAACCGATGCGCCTGTGATCTTCTCGGCACACGGCGTCCCGAAGTGGGTCCCGGCCGCAGCCAAGGCGCGCAACCTGTTCCACCTGGATGCGACATGCCCGTTGGTGTCGAAGGTGCACAAGGAGGCGCATCAGCATTATGCGCACGGTCGCGAGCTCGTGCTGATCGGCCATGCAGGGCACCCTGAGATCATCGGCACCATGGGCCAGCTCCCCGAGGGAGCGGTCACGCTGATCGAGACGGTCGAGCAGGCCCGCGCATTCACGCCGCGCGACCCGCAGAAGCTCGCTTACGCCACACAGACGACATTGTCCGTCGATGACACGGCAGAGATCGTTGCGGTGCTGAAGGAGCGGTTTCCGCACATCGTTGGACCCCACAAAGAAGATATTTGCTATGCGACGACGAATCGCCAGGCGGCGGTGAAGTCCATTGCCCCGAGAGTAGAGCGGTTCCTCGTCGTCGGGGCGCCGAACAGCTCGAACTCACTGCGGCTGGTCGAAGTCGCCGAAAGGGCCGGTTGCCAGCGTGCCATGCTCGTGCAGCGGGCAGCAGACGTGGACTGGGCCGCATTTAAGGGTGTGCGCACCGTCGGCCTGACCGCCGGGGCTTCTGCACCCGAGGAGCTGGTGAACGAGATCGTCGATGCGTTCCGCGAGCGCTTTGATGTGACGGTCGAGACCGTCAGCACGGCGCAGGAGCACATCGCCTTCAACGTGCCGCGCGAATTGCGCGATTTTGCCCCCGCCCGCAAGCTGTCCGCGAGTGCCTGACGCCATGGCGGTCTATACCGAGGTCGCGGACGACGAGCTGGCCCGGTTCATCGAACGCTACGGGCTCGGCGAATTGCTCTCCTGCAAGGGAATCGCGGAGGGGGTTGAGAACACCAACTATCTCGTGCAGACCGCCAAGGGCCGCTTCATCCTGACGCTTTATGAGAAGCGGGTGCAGCGTGAAGACCTGCCGTTCTTCTTGGGGCTCATGGAGCACCTGGCGAAAGCGGGCATCACGTGTCCCACGCCGGTTCGGGATCGTGACGGCGTGATGCTCAACGAGCTCGCTGGCCGGCCGGCGGCGCTGGTGACGTTCCTCGATGGCATGTGGATCCGGCGCCCGCGGCCGGAGCACTGTCATGCCGTCGGTGAGGCCCTGGCGAAGCTGCATCTGGCCGGCCGGGATTACGAGCTCACGCGTGAAAACGCACTGGGACCCAAGGGCTGGGAAGCGCTGTTCGAGCGGTTCGAGGATCGCGCCGACGAGGTTGCGTCGGGGCTCGGTGATGAAATACGCCGCGAGCTCGAAGAACTGCTGCCGGCTTGGCCGCAGGGCCTGCCGTGCGGCGTCATCCATGCCGACCTCTTTCCCGATAATGTGTTTTTCCGTGGCACCGAGCTGTCGGGCCTGATCGACTTCTATTTCGCCTGCAACGATTTCTTCGCCTACGACATCGCGGTGTGTCTCAATGCCTGGTGTTTCGAGGCGGACTTCGCATTCAACATCACCAAGAGCCGTGCATTGCTGAAGGGTTACACCGCGGTGCGTGAGCTCGAGCCGGCAGAGCACGAGGCCTTGCCCATTCTGGCCCGCGGCGCAGCCCTCAGATTTCTGCTGACGCGCGCGTACGACTGGCTGCACACATCACAAAACGCCCTCGTCAAACCGCACAATCCCCTCGAATACCGGCGCCGGCTGCGCTTTCATCGCACGGTGCGCTCGGTCGGCGAGTACGGGCTCGAAACCGCCCAATGACGAGCCGCCGTCCCGTCGTCGAGATCTACACGGATGGAGCCTGCTCCGGAAATCCGGGTCCGGGCGGCTGGGGCGCCATTCTGATCTCGGGCCCGCACCGGAAGGAGCTGTGGGGTGGCGAGCCCGTCACGACCAACAACCGCATGGAGCTGATGGCAGCCATCAGGGCGCTCGAGGCCTTGAAGCGTCCCTCGATCGTCGACCTCTACACCGACAGCGCCTATCTCCGGAACGGCATCACCGCCTGGATCCATAGCTGGAAGCGCAACAACTGGCGCACGGCCGACAAGAAACCGGTGAAGAATGCCGAGCTCTGGCAGCGCCTTGATGAAGCCCTGAAGCCCCACGAAATCCGCTGGCACTGGGTCAAGGGACACGCTGGCCACCCGGAAAACGAGCGTGCGGACGAGCTTGCGCGAAAGGCGATCCGCGAGATCCGCGGGAGCTGAGGGCACGGATTGCCCCCGTGTCAGCTGCCCCGCCTGTTACCAAATGAAGAGCTTTTCTCGCGGGTGAACATTGCCCGACATCATCGCTCTTCCCTTTTTCGAATTCCCAGGCTTTGATGTAGCCTAAGACAAAAGTAGGACGCGGCAGCTCGATTGGGGGCCGCGCCAAGGGAGGAAACGATGGATCTCGGCAAGCTGGACGAGATGCTCCAGAGGGCATTTGACGAAAGCACGAAGATCTATCAGCAACGCGGCTTTCAGCGCCGGATAGGGTTCGGGCGCAAGCCTGCCCTTGTCAGCGTCGATCTCGCGAATGCCTGGACCCGGCCCGGCAACCCTTTCACCTGCGAAAAGATTGACGAAGAAATCATCCCTGGCATGCAGCGGCTGCTCGAGGCCTGCCGCAAGAATGGGCACGTCGTGGTTCACGTGACGACCGCCTACCAGAACACGAACCGGAACGACCGCACGTCCGATATGGGCTTGTGGCATTACAAAATCCCCGTGGAGGCGGTCGACATCGCAGACGAGCACCTGTGGGCCATCGACTCCCGCATTGCGCCGATCGAAGGCGAATACGTGATGCTGAAAAAGCGCGCCAGCGCGTTCAGCGGCACGCCGCTTGCCGGCTATCTCCGCTCGGCGGGCGTCGACACCATTCTCGTGACCGGCGTGACGGCAACTGCCTGCGTGCGCACCACGATCTGCGATGGCCTGGCCGAGGGTTTCCGGACGATTGCGGTTCGTGAATGCATCGGCGACCGTGTGCCCGGCGCTGTTGCCTGGAACCTGTTCGATATCGATGCAAAGTTTGCCGATGTCGAATCGGTCGACACCTGTGTGAACTACTTGAATAACGTGGAGGGCTTCAATCAGACCCACGGCTGATGCTGGAGGGTAGGGCCGGGTCGCTCAAGCTGCGAACGGCCCCCGCACTAAGAATAACCTCAGACAACCAAGGGAGAACGCCTATGAAACGAGTTTCACTCGGTCTGAAGGGCATGGCGGCTGCAGCGACGATTGCGCTGGCAGCCACGGCCATGACGGCAAATGCGGCGGATGACGAGATCGTGTTGCTCGGTCTCTGGCCATTCAGCGGACCTTATGCGGATGTTGGCCCGCTGCTCGATCACGGAGCGCAAGTCGCCCTCGAGCAGTTTGGCTATCAGGCTGCCGGCAAGAAGATCAAGTACATCACCCGCGACAGCGAGACGAAAGCGGGCACGGCAACGAGGCGGGCACAGGAGGCGATCGACGGGGAGGGCGTGAAATTCATGGTCGGCCCGTGGTCGTCGGGTGTCGGCCTCGCCGTCTCGGACGTCGCGCAGAAGAACAAGGTCATGTACGCGTTCAGTGGCGGGACAGAGGACCTTTCCGGCAAGCGCTGCCATCGTTACACGTTCCAGTGGGCAGCCCCGGCGTACACCGCGGTCGAGGCAAACCTGCGGGTCTTCAAAAAGAACCACCCCGAGGCAAAATCACTTTACCTTTTTATTGCCGACTATGCGTTCGGCTGGTCTCTGCAGAAATATGCAGAAATGCTGGCGCCGAAGTTTGGACTGACGATTGCCGGCGTCGATCGCCATCCGTTGGGGCACCGCGAGTTCTCCTCGTACATCACGAAGGCCGTTGCGGCCAATCCGGATGCGATCATGATGGTCAACTTCGGTATCGATGCCGTGACCGCGCTGCGCCAGATCTATAACTTCGGCTTTACACCGAAGAAGCCGGTGATCATGGCTTGGTCCTCGGGAACCGAGGAGTTGATCCAGCTCGATCCGGAAATGCGCGAAAATCTCCAGGTCGGCACCAATTACTACTGGACGATCGACAATCCCGAAAACAAGGCCTTCGTCGAGGCCTACAGGAAGAAGAGCGGCGGCGTTCCTCCCGGATACGCGCCAGCAGCGGCTTACGGCATGACGCATGCCATCCTTACCGGGATTCAGCTCGCCAACAGTGCAGAGCCACAAAAGGCGATCGAGGCGCTTGAGAACTTCAAGGGCAAGACCATCCTTGGTGAAACGTCGGTCAACCCCAAGACGCACCAGATCAACCGCCCCTACTTCGTTCTCAAGACGAAGTCGAAGTCCGAAATGAAGGACGAGTACGACCTTGCCACGGTCATAGACGAGAGCTCAGTCGAGCAGCCGCCCGAGATGAACGAGTGCAAGGACATCGGTGGGTTCTGAGCGCAATGTGCTGCATTGGTCCGATTGCCGGGGCCAATGCAGCATTTGTTCTGATTCGACCCTGATCACCCGCGCCTTGCAGGAACTTTCATGACCTTTCTGATCGCCAGCCAGTTGCTGAACGGTCTTGCGACCGGAATGCTTTATGCGCTCGTTGGTGTCGGCCTGACACTCGTGCTCGGGATGCTCAACATCCCGAATTTCGCACACGGCGGTTTGTACGCATTCGGCGCCTATTTCACCTATACGGTCGTAAACCTGACTGGCTCCTTCTACATTGCCGTGCTCATCGGTCCACTGCTGGTGATCCTCGTCGCATTCCTCATCGAGAGCCAGGGAGTCCGGCGGCTTTACGCAGCACATCACGATTATCAGCTCCTGTTCCTCTTCGCGATGGCGCTGATCCTGCAGGAGGCGATCATCCTGATCTGGGGACCGGTCGGTTTTTCGGTGCTGACACCCAAAGCGCTGGCGGGCGTCGTGGATTTGGGTTTCACTGTTTATCCGGCCTATCGCCTTGCCCTGATCGGAATAACCGTTCTGATCACGGTCGCGCTGTGGCTGTTCCTCACGCGAACGAACGTCGGTGCGATCGTGAGAGCCGGCATGGAGAACCGGGAGATGGTTGCCGTGCTCGGCACGGACATCAATCGCGTCTTCATGTGGACGTTCGCTCTCGGCGCTTATCTGGCGGGGCTGGCCGGCGCGCTGGCCACACCGATCATGGGTCTGACGCCGAGCATGGGCGCGGACATGCTGCCGATCAGCTTCGTGATCGTAGTCATCGCCGGGCTGGGCAGCATTCTGGGTGCCATCGCCTCAGGCATACTCATCGGAATTGCGCAGAGCATGACCACCATCTGGTGGCCCGAGGCCTCCAACATCGCGATCTACGTGCTCATGGGCCTGACCATCATCCTGAGGCCGCAGGGTCTCTTTGGGACACGCTAAATGCAGAAACTGTTCAGTCTTCCGAGCCTGATCGTCATCGCTTTGCTGATCGTGGGGCTCCCGTTCGTTCAGAGGCCGGTCGTCGCGGCGGAAGTGCTGACGCTGGGCATTGCGGCGGTCGCGACGAACCTGCTGCTCGGCTATACAGGCATGCTATCGTTCGGGCAGGCTCTGTTCTTTGGTGTCGGCGCCTATTGCGCCGGCGTCCTCGCCACGAAATATGGCATTTCCGCATTCTTGGCGATCCCGGTCGCGATGCTTTTTTCGGCCGTCATCGCATTCCTGATCGGCCTCGTTTGTGTACGCCGGTCCGGCCTCTACTTCATCATGATCACGTTCGCGTTCAATCAGATGGTGTTCTTCATCGCGTATTCGTGGACGACCATGACGGGCGGTGAGGACGGGCTGCCCGGTGTGCGGCGGCCGCCGCTCATCGACGATCAATGGTCGTTTTATATTTTCACGGTGCTGGTGTTCATCTGTGCGTTGTGCGTGATGAAGCTCTTCGTCAACAGTCCGACGGGGCGCATTCTGCAGGCTATCCGCGATAATCCCGGGCGTGCGGCGGCAACCGGCCATGACGTCGGACGCTACAAGCTCATCGCATTCGTGATGGCCGGCATGTTTACCGGTCTTGCCGGGGCGATCTTCGCGTTCGTCTTCGGCATTGTTCCGATCGACAAGGTCGACTGGCGCTTTTCCGGCGACATCGTCTTCATGACATTGCTCGGAGGCAGTGGGAGCTTCATTGGTCCGGTCATCGGCGCCGCATTCTACACGTGGCTTCAGGAGACCGTGTCCCACTATTGGGATCGCTGGCCCATGATCCTCGGCATCGTTTTCGCCCTGGTCGTCCTGTTCTTCAGAACCGGAGTCGCGGGCATGGCCGAAGTCCTCACGGGCAAGCTCACCCAGAAGGGCGCGGGCGCCAAGCCGAAGGAGATGGAGGCCGGCTCATGACGACGGGTCTCGAGTGCATCTCGGTCTCGAAGCACTTCGGCGCAGTGAAGGCCGTCAACGACGTCAGCTTTGAAGTGCCGCCCGGCGCACTGCATACCGTGATCGGCCCGAATGGTGCAGGCAAGACGACGCTCTTCAACTGCATCACCAGTGAGCTGAAGCCGACATCCGGCGAGGTGCGGTTTGAAGGTCACGTGATCTCCGGGCGCAAAACGCATGAGCTGCCCGTGTTCGGCGTCGCGCGCTCCTTTCAGCGGACGAGCATATTCTCGAATCTGACGGTCGCTCAGAATGTCTGGGTGTCTGCATTCCGCGCGTTCGCCGGCACGCGCGTCGAGGTCCTGCGGCCTGCCGATGCGCATCCGGAGGTGACGGAAACCATCTACCAGACCCTCGAGGAGGTCGGCCTCGATCGTTACGCCAATTCGCCTGCAACCGAGTTGGCACACGGCGACCAGCGGTTGCTCGACTTTGCAATCGCGCTGGCCCCGAAGCCGAAACTGCTGCTGCTCGATGAGCCGACGGCCGGGCTCTCCCGATCCGATACACAACGCGTGATGCACCTGATCGAGAGCCTAAAGGGCCGCTACACCATCGTGCTGATCGAGCACAAGATGGACGTGGTCATGAGAATCTCAGACCGGATCACCGTCATGTACTTCGGCGAGGTGCTGGCCGAAGGAACGCCTCAGGAGATCCGCGCCAACCCGAAGGTTCGCGAAGCTTATCTGGGGAGGCGTGCATGAGCCTGTCGCTCGCCGGTGTCCACGCCTATTACGGCAACTTCCACGTTCTCCAGAATATCTCGATGGTCGTGGAGCAGGGGACCATCCACGTCCTGCTCGGCCGCAATGGTGCGGGCAAGACGACCACGCTCAGAACCATCTTCGGCCTGATGGACAAGTGGTCGGGGTCCATAACGCTCGACGGCCAGAGCATCGGAGGGCGGCCGCCGCATCTCATCACCCGCGCCGGGCTTTCCTATGTTCCGGAGTATCGCGGCGTCTTCTCAGGCCTCACCGTGCGCGAGAATCTCGCCATCAGCGAGTACCCCGGATCGCCGTGGCCGGCGGAGCGTGTTCTGGATCTCTTTCCTCCGCTCAAGCCGTTGCTCGGGCGCATGGGAGGTCACCTCTCCGGCGGCGAGCAACAGATGGTCGCCATCGGGCGCGCCCTCATGTCGGGCCCCAAGTTCCTGCTGCTCGACGAGCCCTCCCAGGGCTTGGCACCCGTTATCGTCGATATCGTCGTGGACACGCTGCTGCGGCTCAAGGAGGAGAACCTCGGCATCCTGCTCGTGGAGCAGAATGCCGAAATCGCACTCGAGATCGGCGATGAAGCCACGATCATCGAGCAGGGTGAGATCGTCCATCGCGGCACCGCGGCGGAGACGCGTGCCAACCCGGATGTTATGACGACCTATCTGTCGGTGGGATAAGCTCGCCGTCTTTGGAAGCCGGCAATCCCGGGCCTCGTGCCCGGGATGCAGCCAACTGACACGAGTTAATCAGCAACAACTCAGAATGAGCAGGCCAGAAGGTTCACGGCGCTCGACTTGTCGTGCTGAGGCGGAGCATCCTCGACATTGAGGACCTTCACCACGCCATCGTCCACGATCATGGAGTAGCGCTTGGAGCGGACGCCGAGGCCGCGGGCAGAGAGGTCGATGTCGAGGCCGATTTTCCGCGCGAACTCGGCGCTGCCGTCGGCCAGCATGGTGATCTTGCCTTCGGCGCCGGAGTCCTTGGCCCATTGCGTCAGCACGAAGATGTCGTTCACAGCCGTGCAGGCGATCAAGTCGATGCCCTTGTTCTGGAACTCTGGCGCATTGGCGACGAAGCCCGGCATGTGCTGCTTGTGGCAGGTCGGGGTATAGGCGCCGGGGACGGCGAACAGCGCCACTTTCTTGCCGCCGAAAACCTCGCCGGTCGTCACCTGCTTCGGGCCCTCGGGGCCCATCACCGTGAAAGTCGCTTCAGGCAGCCGATCACCCACGTTGATTGTCATGATGCTCTCCGGAATTTTTCAGTCTGGGTACCACTACCTGCTGCAGGTAGTGATCCGAGCTATACGCCGTTGTTCCGCTCAGATCAAAGAGCGGTTTTTCAGGGGGCCCCGTGAGCTCACTCGAGCTTCCACAAAGCTTCGGACTGACCTTCGTCGGAGACCATTGTGATACGCAGAGTCTTGCCGCGCAGCTCGTCGGGCTCGGCGCCCTGTGTCAAATCTGCCTCGAAGCGGGCCGTGTCGCCGCGGGTTTGTGTCTTCACTGGCAGCGGCACAAAACCGCCCTCCAGGACTTCAATGAACATGTCACCGGATGACGCGCCTTCGGGGAAGCGGGCTTCGAGGATCAGCCTCGGCCGATCGCCATCGAGACGGGCCGCCTTCGAAATCAACTCGGGATCGTTCGGCCGGCGCTCGTCGGAGCTGCGAGGCACCGCCGAGAGGGCGGCGCTGATGCCCGGGTCGGCGGGAATGGTCGCCGTCGCGGGGATCTGAAGCGTCAACTTGGCTTCAGCGGGGATGCAGATTTCGTGGCAAATCCCGTAAAGCAGCGAGAGGCGCAACTCGATGGGCTTGGAAGAATTCTTGGGCCGGAGCTCGACCGGAAAGATGACCGATCCCGAATAGCCGAGCGCATCCCCAAGGGCGTCCTTGAACCGGCTCGGTGCCGGGTAGAGCACCTTCGCGACATCGAGGTTCGCCGACTGCGACCAATCGAACTGCGGCGGAAGGCCACCTGAGTCGCCTGGAGAGCGCCAATAGGTCTTCCAACCCGGCGCGAGCCGCATTTCGATTCCGGCCAGGAGCTTTGGTGCGCTACGTCCGACCGAGTCGACAGTTCCCGCGATCAGGCGCGCCTTGCCGCCGTGCGCCTCGACCCAAGGGGAAGCCAGCGGGTCTGCCGCTGCAGGCGTCGAGAACGCGAGCAGGATGGCCAACGCCGACGCCAGAAGGTGCACCCTGCAACCATGCACGACCAAAGCCTCCTCTTGCCGGTTCGACACCGCTGCCTATGTACCCGAGGTTGCGGTTGCGGCAAGTCACAATGATTTGGGCCTGAGGGAGCAGAATATGGTTTCGGGCGCATTTCCAGCTTCACGGTGGAGACGCCTGAGGCTAGAGTCCTAGGATGACAGTGAAACGGCGGTCACAACACTTGGCTGGCAGCAGCTATCTCGAAGGGCAGTTGCTCATTGCGATGCCTGCCATGGCCGACAAGCGGTTCGCACGCTCGGTGATCTACATGTGCGCCCATTCCGACGAGGGTGCTATGGGGCTCATCGTCAACCAACGCGCGCCGAACCTCAGTTTCCCCGATCTCCTGGAGAGATTGCAGCTTCTCGACGAAGACGCCGAAATATCCGTGCCTTCCAAAATGCTGCACATGCCCGTTCATCTGGGCGGTCCCGTCGAGCCTGAGCGCGGCTTCGTTCTGCACAGCTCGGATTATTTCACGCCCTCCTCGACACTGCCGATCGACGACAACGTCTGCCTCACCGCAACCATCGATATCTTGAAGGCGCTGGCCGCCGGTGAGGGACCGGATCGGGCGATCCTCGCTCTCGGGTATGCCGGCTGGGCGCCCGGGCAGCTCGAGAGTGAAATTCACGCCAACGGCTGGCTGAGCTGCCAGGCGGACTTGGAGCTCGTCTTCGACCTCGACGTGGAGGAAAAATACGAGCGGGCGCTCTACAAGCTCGGGATTGACCCCACCCATCTGGTGAACGCCGCCGGCCACGCCTGATCGCGCGTGCCATCATCGAAATCCAGACGTTCGAATGCAATAGGGCCAGGCCGGCGGGCCTGGCCCTTCTTGCTTGATCGCGGGCCGCTTCATTCCGAGCAGGGCACCCTAATGGTCATCCCGACGTTGGCGAAGTAGCGCTTGCACTCGAGCTTCGCAGGCGTCTCGGTGGCCGGCTGTGAATTGGCCGCGGTCGTGGCGTCCGCTGTTTGGAGGGCCTCGCCTGCAGGCGTCTCGGGCTTTCTCTCAGGCAGCGGAACCGCTGCGAGCTCCGCCTCTCTGGCGGCTTCGAGCTTCTTCTGCTCTGCGGCCGCGAGCTCCGCCGCGGCCTGCCGCTTGGCCGCCGCAGCCGCCAGGGCAGCAGCGCGCTTCCTTTCGGCGCGGGCTGCTGCGGCCTCTGCGGCTGCTTGTCTGCGCCGGGCTGCCTCGATGGCCCTCGCCCTGCGAAGAGCCTGCAGTCGGCGGTACTCGTATCTGTGCGCGTGATGGTGGTGGTGATGACCGCCGGCGTAGAAGCTCCCGATTGGGAACCCGAAATGGATGCGCATCCCAGCCTGAGCACCGGGGGCCGCGAGCGATAGTCCCGCGAGGACGACGGTTGCAAGGGCGATGATCTTCCCGTTCGCGTACTTCAGGTTCATGACGGTCCTCCATCAGGTCGGGCGTGGACTGCGGCGCCCTAATTGCTGCCGATGGCTGACATCATGAGGCGGTCGGCGGGCGCGGGCTGTTCCGAGTGTCACAGCCCGTGATTTTTCAGGCCGCCGGAAGAGGCTGGTCGGCGCGGATCGGGCTCACCTGTGCAGGACCGACCTTCACTGCAGCCGCCTTCTCTTGGAGCTGCTGGCACACCTCGCGCACGAAACGGGTCGTGCGTTCCACCACGAGATGGCGCTGACGGTCGAGCGTGATGATGTGATAGCAATCGTCCAGGACGACGGCTTCCACACGGCCACCCAGCTTTCTCTGCAGATCGAATGCATTGCCCAGGCTGGCGTGATCGTCCTCGCGCGGGTGGAGCACCAGCACAGGTTGCCGAATGTTTCGCAAAGACCGGCGGACGCTGTTGGCGAGCCGGCGCAGCTCGAGAACGGAGCTGCCGGGCGTGCTGAGCACGCCGGCCTGTGAGCTGTCGCCGCTCTGAAGCGCGGCGGTGACGAGCCCCCGGACGCGGGGATCCTTGATGCCGTATGGTTCCCTTTCGACGAAGTCGAAACGGTCCGCGACCCATCGGTGCCAAACCAGCCGGAACAGGCGCGCATACCAGGGAACCGACCAGCCATCGAGCCTGAAGGTCGGCGCGAACAGGGCAGCGGCGTGAACGCTGTCCGGGCGGTCGGCGGCAAGTCGGAGTGCCATCACCGCGCCCATCGACAGGCCGCCGACGATGACGACATCGCACTCCTGCCGAAGTCTGTCATGGGCGGCGCAGACGCTGGCGTACCAGTCCTGCCAGCGCGTGGCCCTGAGATCGTCCGCAGTGCCGCAGTGACCTGCGAGCTGTGGGCAGGACACCGTGTAGCCGGCGCGCGCCAAACCCACCGCAATGAAACGCATTTCGATCGGCGTGCCGCCCAGGCCGTGGATGAGCAGAATGCCGGTCCGGCCACCGGACAGATACAGGCTGCGATCGACGATATTCATATTCCTATTCCTTTTGAACAAACGCCAGCGCTCGGCTGGCCATCGGGCGACGACCAAGCTGCGCCGTACTCTCAGCAGCCACTGTTCCGGGGGTGACTTTGGCGAAATTTTGATCACTGCCGTCTAACGGCAGGCACACCTTTAGTTGGCAAACCGAACCATGCTGCAGTGATCCTTATACTTTTGTTGAATGTCACGAGCTGTTTAGCGCCGCTTCTGACTGTCAGAGCTTGTCGAATGCGACGGACTGTGCAAAGTGAGTTTGGAGCAGCTCCAAGCTGTGAGTTGGCAGCTGTAACCAGCGCGGCATGGCCGCTTTAGGATCAGGGAGGATTGTGCAGATGTCAGAAAAGAAACCCGCAATGACGACCCGGCGTAAATTCCTCGCCGGCGCCGCCGTAACGGGCGCGGCAACGATTGCCATGCCGCAGGTTTCGCGTGCCGAAACCGTCACGCTCAAGATGCAGGGCTCCTGGGGCGCCCAGGACATGCTGAATGAGATGGCCCAGGATTTTGTGAAGATCGTCAACGAGCTGGGCGAAGGCCGTCTCAAAGTCGACTATTTGAACGCCGGCGCCGTCGTAAAGCCGTTCTCGGTCATGGATGGCTGCCACAGCGGCGTTCTCGACGGTGCGCACAGCGTGCCCGCCTACTGGTACGGGAAGCATCGGGCTGCATCTCTGTTCGGCACCGGTCCGGCCTATGGCTTCAACGGCAACCAGCTCCTTGGGTGGGTCTACTACGGTGGCGGTCTCGAGCTCTACAACGAGCTCATCCAAGACGTATTGAAGCTCAATGTCGTCGGCTTCCTCGGCTTCGCGATGCCGACGCAGCCACTGGGCTGGTTCAAGAACGAGGTCAGCGGCCCCGAGGATCTCAAGGGTCTGAAGTATCGTACCGTCGGTCTGGCCAGCAATCTCTTCCAGGCAATGGGCCTGAGCGTCGCTCAGCTCCCCGGGCCGGAAATTCTGCCCGCTATGGACCGTGGTGTCATTGAGGCGTTTGAGTATAACAACCCGACCTCCGACCTTCGCTTCGGTGCGCAGGACGTCTCAAAGCTCTACTACATGGGCTCCTACCATCAGGCCGCCGAGACGTTCGAAATTCTGTTCAACAAGACGAAGTTCGAGAGCCTGGCCAAGGAGCAGCAGGCGATCCTGAAGCACGCCGTGCAAGCGGCGGCTGCGGATAACGAGTGGAAAGCCTGGCACGCCTACTCAGAAGATCTGCAGAAGCTGATCAACGATCACGGCGTCAAGGTGAAACGCACTCCGAAATCGATCTTCGAGGCGCAGCTGAAGGCCTGGGATGAGGTCGAGGCTGAGCTGGTCAAGGATCCGCAGCAGGGGCCGTTCATCAAGAAAGTGCTCGACAGCCAGAAGGCCTGGGCCAAGCGGGTCGGCTTCTATCACTTCAACAACGACGCCGATTACAGGACGGCTTACGAGCATCACTTCGGTCCAATCGAGACCTGATGGCACTCCAGTGAGTTGTCGGCCGGGCTCGATAGAAGGCCCGGCCGATGACGTGTGCCCAAAACAATCGAACAGGCGAGGGTACCCACGTGGTCGGCTTTACTCTCCTTATCGACCGCCTCAGTGCGGGCGTCGGTAAGGCTTTTGGCTGGTGCATGATCATTCTGACCTTCGGCACCTGCTACGAAGTTTTCATGCGCTATGTCCTCCGGGCTCCGACGAACTGGGCGTTCGACATGGCCTACACCATGTACGGGGCGTTGTTCCTGATGGCAGGAGCATACACGCTATCGCGGAACGGCCACGTGCGCGGTGATGTCGTCTATCGGCTGCTTCCAGTCAGGATGCAGGCAGCGATCGATCTCGCCCTATACGTTCTCTTCTTTTTCCCGGGATTCGTGGCGCTGCTTGTCTACGGATATCCCTACGCAATGACATCCTTCATGATACGAGAGGTCTCGATCTATAGCCCCGCCGGCCAACCCATTTGGCCGCTGAAGGCGCTTATTCCCATCGGCGCCGTGTTCATGCTCATCCAGGGCGTTGCGGAATCGATTCGCTGTATCGTTGCATTGCGCGATGGAGTCTGGCCGCAACGGCTTCAGGACGTGGAAGAGATGGAGTCCGCAATTCTCGCCGATGAAGAGGCGCGCGCGCGCCTTGCACAGCAGCAAGCTGCCGGTGGAGCTGCCCAATGACGAATCCCGAAGTCGGCATGCTCATGCTGGCGCTGTTTATTTTCATCATCCTGCTGGGCTTTCCAATCGCCTTCACGCTCATCGCGATGGGCGTCTTCTTCGGCTATTTCGCGATGGGGACCCGGATCTTCGATCTGCTGGTCACCAATACTGCCGACGTGATGCAGAACGATGTCCTGACGGCGGTGCCATTGTTCCTCTTCATGGGATACGTGATCGAGCGGTCCAATATTCTCGACCGATTGTTTCACTCGATTCAAATGGCAGCCAGAAACCTGCCCGGGTCGCTCGCGATTGCAACGCTCATCACATGCGCCTTGTTCGCAACGGCAACGGGTATCGTCGGCGCCGTCGTCACGCTGATGGGACTGTTGGCGTTCCCCGCCATGTTGCGAGCGGGCTATGACACTCGGCTCGCAGCCGGCGTGGTCTGTGCCGGCGGGTGTCTCGGCATTATGATCCCGCCCAGCGTTCTGCTCATCCTATACGGTGCGACGACGGCCACCTCGGTGGTGAAGCTCTATGCGGCTGCTTTTCTGCCCGGTTTTCTGCTTGCCAGTCTCTATGTTCTGTATGTCATAGCGCGTGCAGTCATTAATCCGAAGCTGGCACCTAAGCCGCCCGATCTGGAAGAGCACATACCTTTCATCAAGGTCATTTCGGCGCTGATGACCTCATTCTTTCCGCTCTTCATCCTGATTATGGCAGTGCTCGGCGCAATTCTTTTCGGGCTTGCCACACCGACCGAAGCTGCAGCCGTCGGGTGTGCAGGTGCACTGCTGCTGGCGGCGCTTTATCGCGCGCTGACGTTCGAGCGGCTGAAGGAAGCGACCTATCTTACGGCGCGGACTTCCGCCATGGTCTGCTATCTGTTCATCGGATCGTGGACCTTCTCTTCGGTCTTCTCCTACCTTGGCGGCCACGAGGTGATCGAGGCTTGGGTGAAGTCGCTCGAGCTGTCGCCGACGATGTTCCTCATCCTGGCTCAGATCATCATCTTCCTGCTGGGCTGGCCACTTGAGTGGACGGAGATCATCATCATCTTCGTGCCGATCTTCCTGCCATTGCTGAAGGCGTTCAATATCGATCCGATCATCTTCGGCATTCTGGTGGCATTGAACATCCAGACCTCGTTCAATACCCCGCCGATGGCCATGGCTGCGTACTATCTGAAGGGGATTGCGCCGCCGCATGTGAAGCTGACCGAAATTTTTGCCGGTGCGCTTCCATTCGTGTTCCTCGTCTTCATCACGATGGCGGTGGTGTATATATTCCCGGGGATCGCACTCTGGCTGCCGGATCAGCTCTACGGGCGCTGAGGCATGGCTGACTCTTTGACCGCTCTGACCGCAACCGAAGCGCACCGCGAGATCACTCGCGGTGCGCTTTCTGCAGAGGAATACGTCACGGCATGCCTCGACCGGATCGAGGCCTTGGACGGTGACGTCCGCGCGTTCGTCCATATCGACCGGGAGTACGCCTTGCAGCAGGCGCGCGACCGCGACGAGTGGCGCCGCAACGGGCGGCCAACCGGGCTGCTCCACGGCATTCCGGTGGCGATCAAGGACATCATCGATACTGCCGATTACCCGACGGAGTGCGGATCACCCCTGTTCAAAGGGCGTCGTCCGCGCCAGGACGCGACGGTCGTTGCGAAGCTGCGCGCGGCCGGGGCCGTCATCATCGGCAAGACGGTGACGACCGAGTTCGCCTTCTATCATCCAGGTCCGACGCGCAACCCGCATGATCTCGAACGCACGCCCGGCGGGTCGTCATCGGGCTCTGCGGCTGCCGTGGCTGCGGGCATGGTGCCGTTGGCGCTCGGCTCGCAGACGAACGGCTCGGTCATTCGGCCGGCGTCCTTTTGCGGCGTCTTCGCCGCCAAGCCGACGCACGGAACGATTTCGCGCGCTGGCATGCTGGAGCTGTCCCGCACGCTCGATCATGTCGGTGTGTTCGCGCGCACGCTGGAGGATGTCGCCCTTCTCCTCGACGTGCTCGCAGGGCACGATCCGAGGGATCCGGATACGCGCCCGGTGGCCACGCCGAACTTCCGCGCCGTTGCCGCTGAGCCGCCGCCACTTCCGCCGAAATTCGCTCTGGTGAAAACACCCGTCTGGGAGAAGGCGGACGCATCCACCCGCGAGATCTTCGAAGATCTCATCAGCAGCCTGGGTGAGAACGGCGGGGTAGCGGAGCTGCCGGAGGCCTTCTCCGAAGCCTGGCAGGCGCATCAGACCATCATGTCGATCGATATGGCCTATCGGCTCGGCGGCGCTGTCGATCGCGGAAGCAAGGAGGCATCCAGTCAACGGCTTCGGGACATTATCGCCGAGGGCCGTCAGAGGTTGGCTATCGACTATCTGGCTGCCCACGATTTGCGGCCGCGTCTCGAGTCCGGTCTGTCCCCACTCTTCGACTACTACGACGCGATCATCACGCCGGCCAGTGTCGGCAGCGCGCCGAAGTCGCTGGAATCGACAGGCGATCCGGTATTCTGCACGCTGTGGACGCTGCTCGGCGTGCCGGCCCTGTCTCTCCCGGTGCTGCAGGCGCCCGACGGCATGCCGCTCGGGCTCCAGCTCATTGGGCCACCTAACGACGACGCGCGCCTGCTACGTTCGGCGCGCGTGCTCATCGAAATGCTTTCGAAAGACGAAGGCTGAGAGTGCGCTGAAGGGCTGCCGCTCTCAGCGCCCATTCCGTCCGCGAAGCAGGGGCGCGAACGCGTCCTGCCAGAATGCAACCGCCATCAGAACGAAGGCGAGAAGCGAGACGATCCACAACGGGATTTCGGCCACCTTCGACACGATTGCTACGACGAAGCCAATCATCAGCACCATTCCGATGATCGCCGAAACTGCGTCCGCCATTGTGTCTCACCTCGCCCCTTAGGCTTGCATCCCACTTCGTTCGTACCCGATGATATTGCATCGCCCGGCTGGAGCAAAGTTAATTGCGTCGGCGTGACGGACGATTGAGGTGAACTCGAGCTGGCCCGCGTTTTCCGTTCCAGTCTCTACATCAGGGGGACAAGCGATGATTGCAGTCATTTTCGAAGTGACACCCGCCGAGGGGCGCTGGCAGGAGTATCTCGATCTCGCCGCCGAACTCAAACCTCAGCTCGAGAAGATTGATGGTTTCATTTCGGTCGAGCGGTTCCAGAGCCTCACAGATCCGAAAAAAATCCTGTCCCTCTCCATCTGGCGAGACGAAGAGGCTGTCGCTCGGTGGCGCAACTATCCAGCCCATCGCCGCACGCAGGCAAAGGGGCGCGCGGGCGTGTTTGCGGGATACCGGCTTCGTGTTGCCAGTATCATCCGTGACTACGAATTGATGGAACGCCGGGAGCAGGCTCCAACTGACAGCAAAGCGGTGTTCGACGCCAAGGGAATGTGAACCTTGGTCAAGACAGGCCGCGCAATGCAGCGCGGCGTGTTCTCGAATGGTTGGGCTTCTGCCGCCTCAGCGTGCAGCGCGGTTGGCCCGATGTCGGCGCGTAGAAGCCGTTTTGCCTGCTTCATCCATGCTTCCTACGCCGACCAGGCTCGGACCGGAAATGAGCGCCGGGTTGGCGGAATTGGCCTGCGCGATGGGCCTTCTCGATGGCGGTGGAGCCTTGCTGGCAAGAGCCCGGGCATAGGCCCGCTCGAGATTGCGGCAGCGGCTGCGGGATGAAGGATGGGTCGCTGTCTGCGGCATGTTGCCGAAGGAGCGGCAGACCTGCTGCAGGCCCGAGCGATCGAGCCAGCCCTCTCTGACCCCGCGGCTGACCGCCCACGTATCTGCCCCGAGCTCGCTGGCGCCGACGCTGTGGTGGCCGCACTCGTGATAATAGACGAAGAGGCGCACCGTCGGGGGCATCCTGTTGAGCAGCCGGGGATTGATGACGAGGACGCCAGGGGCGGCCGCGCCCTCGCTGGGCAGACCTCCGTCGAGCACATGACGTACGTTGCCGCAGCGCAAGTTGCGACCTGCAATGCTCATCGTACCATCGCGCTGTACTTTAAGAGAATTCGATGCCGGCGCCGCCTGACCGGCCGAAGCTAGACTGAACAGGGCTGCAACGGCCATCGCCAGTCCGAGCAGCCGACTAAGATTCCTCACCGGATCCCCCGTACTCACACTCCACCAGACTTTCCCCTTATGTTGCATACGCATTTGCGCCGAAATTGCGGCAAGGCGGCCGTGCAAGTGCAGGTTGATCGAAGTCGGGGGAACGGCAGTTCGGCTGGCGTGTTGATGATGATCAATGCCTGGTGCGCAGATTGCTGAGCATCTGGGGCAAGGAACAGCACCAGATCAGGGAGGCAGCGATATGAAGGCTCGCGAAATCATGAGTCGGGACGTTGTCACGGTCAAACCAGCAACGCCCGTTCGCGACGTCGCCGCGCTCATGACCGAGAAGCGGATCAGCGGAATTCCGGTCGTCTCGGAGGACGGCACGGTGCTCGGAATCATCAGCGAGAGCGACCTGTTGCGGCGCGCCGAGATCGGCACCGTGCCGCAACGAAAGTGGTGGCTGGTTTTCTTCAGCGATCCGGACGCGCTGGCTCGCCAGTACACCAAAACGCACGGCCTCAGGGCCGAGAACGTCATGACGCGTCCCGTCATTTCGGTCGGAGAGGATGCGGACCTGAGCGAGATCGCGCGCACGCTGGACAAACACAAGATCAAGCGCCTGCCGGTGCTGCGCGACGGCAAGCTCGTCGGGATCATATCCCGGGCAGACATCGTACGGGCGTTGAGTCAGGCGGAAGTCGAGCGGCGGCCGATGAGCGACGCAGCGCTGGAGAAAACGCTGCTGGAGAAAATGCGCGCACAGGATTGGCTCGAGGACACATTCATCAATCTGAGCGTGCACGACGGCGTCGTAGAATTGAACGGCTTCGTCGCGTCCGCCGAACAGCGCAGGGCTCTCCACGTCCTCATTGAGGAAACGGATGGCGTGCACAAAATCGACGACCGGCTTTCCATCGGACTACCAGCGCTGCGTGCGACCTAAATCAGCGCTCCCAAATGCACTCCCTTCGCTAAGGCCGAGGGCGATCGGGCAAACCGAATGGCTTGATCGCCCGCCCTTGTTCCGCCTCCACTGATCAAAAAAAATCGCACCCTGCAATCACGTGTTCCGCGCGTGACAGCGCTCTGCGCGCTCATCCGGCATTCTCATCATATCGGCGGACGGTAAAGCCGCAGCCGAGGAGCCCCGACCGGGAGATCATGAGCACTTCCGGGGCGCTTAACCGAAAGCAGGAGTTGAGATATGAGCAAGACAATGATCATTGGACTGACTGCAGGGCTGATGGCGCTTTCCGCACTGCAGGCACCCGCTGCCGAAGCCAAAGGCAAGGGCTTCTACCACCATAAGCACGGCAAGCACCACGGCTTCGTATGGCACAAGTGGCACAAGCCGCACTTCGTCCACTACGACGGCTGTGGCTTCTACTTCTACAAATGGAAGCACACCGGCAAGCACTTCTGGAAGACGAAGTACTTCGTGTGCAAGGGCTTCTACTGACGGAAACTTCGCCTCGGATGTCCCCCTGCACCCCTGCCGAGTCGAAGTTGTCCGAGCCCCTCAGCCCAGGCTGAGGGGCCCTTTTGCGATCTCAGGCTCGGCGGGAAACATCATGGAAATGCGCAAGCCCAGCAGCCGCGCCTACTCCACGCTCTGCGTGTCGATATGCGGCATCCCCACGACCTTGCCCACCGGAACGGTGAACGCGAGCCCACGCCCTGGCTCATCGAGTTCGGCAGCCTGAATGATTTCCGCGAGGATAGCCTCAGCCTCATCCTCCCGCACGAGCGTGAAAATGATCTCCTTTTCCGGCTCGATGGGAATGCCGAAAATCGTATCCTTCTCGTTGACGCCGATGCCGCGTCCGAAAATGACAGTGCCGCCGGTCGCGCCGGCCTTTATCGAGGCTTCAAGAACGGGCTGCCCCCATCCTTTGCGCACAATGGTCACGATCAGAGTGGGATTGCGCATGTTTACACCTTTGCGGACGCTTTCCACCGGATGAGAAGGCCGAGCAGCATCACGGATAATATGGGCGCCAACGCAATGAGCGCCACAAGGCCCAGCCCTTGCACCATCACATCTTGAGTACCATTGGATGCTGATGCCCCTAACGCGAGGGCCAGCAAAAAGGTATTGGCCAACGGCCCCGTGGCCACTCCGCCGGAATCGATGGCGATCGCTACGAACTCCTTGCTGCTGAGCCAGGTCAGGATGACCGCCAGCGCATAGCCCGGAACCAGCAGATACAGAATTGAAATTTCGTACACGATCCGCAGTAGTCCCAAGGCCACGGAGACGGAAACGCCAATGCAGATGGTGCTGACGACGAGAGATTGCGGAATGGAGCCGTTGGAAGCGTGTTCAATCTCTCCTGCGAGAATACGAACCGCCGGCTCACCCCACGTGGTCACAAATCCCAGGAACAAGCCGACCGCAAGAAGAACCCACGGCTCCTGCATCCCGCCGAGGGCGGCGCCGATCACGCGCCCAAACGGTAGGAAGCCAATTCCCACGCCGAGCAGGAAGAGAAACAATCCCGCGGTGGCAAACAGCGTCCCGATCAGAATGCCTCGGATCTGCTTGCGTGGCAGACCGAGCAGAAAGAGCTGGAACGCTACGAAAAGCACGGCGAGCGGCAACACGGCCATGACGACGCTCCAGGCCGTGTCCGTCAGCTCGCTCAGCAGGGATATACCGGTCATTGGATCGCGAGTCCCATAATCATGACCGCGATAATGGCTCCGATCGAGGCAAAGCCCAAAAGACCGAACCCGTCTGACACCGTGGACCGGCCGGCGAGCACCGACGTCAAGCCGATGGCTATGGAGATGACTACGGGCGTGGTCAGAACTCCCGTTGTGACACTCCCGGCGTCGTAGGCCATCGGCACGAACTTCTCCGGTGTGACGTACGAAAGAGCGAGCACGGCTATGAGCGAAGCCGTGAGCAAATTGCGGATGGAGATGTCGTAGATGATCCTCGCCATGGCCAGCGCAACGAAAGTCGCCACTCCAAGCGCCGTGACAGCGAGGACGATCAACCGATTGATGTCCCCGCGCGAGATCTCATCGACCTGCGCAGCAAGCACCAACACGTCCGGCTCGGCAACCGTCGTGGCAAAGCCCATGGCGAAGCCGACCAGTACGATGAGAGCCACCGAGCCTTTTCTTGGCAGCTCAGCCCCGACGAATCTGCCCATGGGCAGAATGCCATAATCGACGCCGAGGAAGAGCAGGAACATCCCGGCGATGATCAGCACCGACCCGGCCAGAAATTGAACAAAGACGGCAGCGGGTGCCTGCACGAGTGTGAACTGCAGCAGGCACACCGCGCCGATGAGCGGCGCCACGGTTTGTAGCACATCGACAAGTCGTCGTTTCAGTTCCGACCACATGATCCTGCCACGAGTAGTTCCAGCTCGATAGCGACATTAGCCAAAGGAACGAGGCTTGAGGTCAAATGAATTACGCTGCTAGCCTGATGGTGCGGCAGGCAATCCACAACTCATATCCGCAGGCCCGCGAGCTTCCGGTCGCACGCTGGAACCAGATCCCGCTTACGGCTTACAACGCCAGACTTGATCGATCCAGGCAGGGTGTGCCCAGCCCCAACCCAATCATTCCCACTCGATCGTGCCGGGCGGCTTGGAGGTGATGTCGTAGACAACGCGATTGATGCCTTGCACCTCGTTGATGATCCGCGTTGCCGTGCGTCCAAGGAAATCGTGAGGGAATGGGTAGTAGTCAGCGGTCATGCCATCGGTGGAGGTCACGGCCCTGAGCGCGCACACGTGGTCGTAGGTGCGCGCGTCGCCCATGACGCCAACGGTACGCACCGGCAGCAGGACCGCGAATGCCTGCCAGATCGTGTCGTAAAGCCCGGCCTTGCGGATCTCCTCCAGGTAGATCGCGTCGGCACGCCGCAAAATATCGAGCTTCTCGCGTGTGACCTCTCCCGGCACACGAATGGCGAGGCCCGGACCTGGAAACGGGTGCCGGCTGATGAAACTTTCGGGCAACCCCAGCTCGCGCCCGAGGGCCCGCACCTCATCCTTGAACAGCTCGCGCAGGGGCTCGACCAGCTTGAGGTTCATGCGTTCGGGCAGGCCACCGACGTTGTGGTGCGACTTGATCGTCACCGACGGGCCGCCCGTGAAGGAAACGCTCTCGATCACGTCCGGGTAAAGCGTACCCTGGGCCAGGAACTCGGCCCCGCCGAGCTTGCGCGCCTCCTCCTCGAACACATCTATGAAGAGCCGCCCGATCGTCTTGCGCTTGGCTTCGGGGTCGCTCACGCCTTCGAGCGCGCTCAGGAACGTATCCTCGGCCCGCACATGCACGAGCGGGATGTGGTAGTGCTCCCGGAACAGCGATACGACCTCGTCGGCCTCTCCCTGCCGCAGCAGGCCGTGGTCGACAAAGATGCAGGTGAGCTGGTCATCGACGGCCTCGTGGATGAGCACGGCAGCGACGGCTGAATCCACGCCGCCGGACAATCCACAGATGACTCGTCCCTTGCCGACCTGATCGCGGATACGCTCAATGGCCGCCTCGCGGAACGCCCGCATGGTCCAGTCGCCGCTGCAACCGGCGATCTTGTGCACGAAATTGTTGAGCAGCTCGGCGCCGCGCGGGGTGTGCATTACCTCCGGGTGGAACTGGACCCCGTAGAACCGGCGCTTCTCATCCGCAATGGCCGCGAATGGGGCGTTGGCCGAGACCGCGATGACCTCGAATCCCGGCGGAAGCTTCTCGACGCGGTCGCCGTGGCTCATCCACACCTGGTCGCGCATGCCCTTCTTCCAGACGCCTTCGAACAGCGCGCAGTCGGCGACTATCTCCACCTCGGCGCGTCCGAACTCGCGATGGGTGGCAGGCGTCACTTCGCCGCCGAGCTGCGCGACCATGGTCTGCTCGCCGTAGCAGATCCCCAGAACCGGAATGCCGGCCTGATAAACCTCTGGAGGTGGCGCGGGCGTGCCGATGTCATAGACGCTGGAAGGGCCGCCGGAGAGAATGATGGCCTTTGGTCTCAGGCGCTCGAGCCCTTCCTTGGCCTTGTCGAAGGGCATGATCTCGCAGTAAACCCCAGCCTCGCGCACGCGCCGGGCGATGAGCTGCGTCACCTGCGAGCCGAAATCGAGAATGAGGACGGTATCTATCATGACGAGCCGTTACGATAATCCCCGCGCGACTGCAACGGGCTCTGGGGTGCGACCAACAGGCGTCTGCGGGGCATCGCACCCGCGCTATATCTTTTTCAGCAGCCAACATCGAGGTCCGAGCAGATGAGCGCCGACACCAAGACCAGCGCGGGTGGGCAGAGCCAGCATTCCCATGACCACGCCCATGGCGATGCGTGTGGCTGCGGTCATGATCATCATGATCATGACCACCACCACCATCATGGCCACGCGCACATCGCGCCTTATGTCCGCTCCGGGCCGAAGGTCGGCCGCAACGACCCCTGCCCCTGCGGGTCGGGGAAAAAGTACAAGAAGTGTTGCCTGGCGGCATAGGCTTGGCGACTGCGATCCGTATATCTAACGCCTCACTTGGCCCCTCGGGCCGACCTCTCTGTGGGAGAGGTGAAGTAGTAGGCCCAGCCGTTTCCATATAGATCGGAAAAGCTACAGGAGGGGCTGCGGGTGCGTGGGCACGGTGTTGGCTGGACACGAGGCTTTGATCCTCGGCGCCCGATTCTCCGTCGCTGCTCGCTTGCCTTGTGAATCAGATCCTCACGCCAGCTTGCCGCAAGGCTCGTTCGTGATGTTGCCCCGGTCGGTACTCGTTATGTACTCCTGGGTGACACGCCATGGTTGCGCAAGACTTCGGGTGGCACAGCCCGGCTGAGAGCGGGGCAACTGTCCCCGGCGGAGCCGTACCAGCCCTGACCTCATGGGGCAAGAGGCTTCCGAATGAAGACCCGGCTGGCCTTGTCGAAAGCGATTGGCGCCTTCAATTCGAGCGGGCTCAGCACAGCCGGCGCGCCAATGTGGTCTGCATGAAGTGGGGCACGCGCTACGGGGCGGACTGGGTGAACCGGCTGGCCGCCATGGTTCGGCGCAACACGAGTTGGAGCGTCCGCTTCGTTTGCTTCACCGACGATCCGAACGGCATTCGCCCGGATATCGAATGCCATCCCATGCCGGAGGTCGAATTCGATCGGCGAATTGGCGAGCACTGGCCGAAACTGGGCCTCATGCGAAAGGGAATTGCCGACCTCGAGGGCATGACGCTCTATTTGGATCTCGACGTCGTGGTCATCGGCAATCTCGATCCGTTTTTTACGTTTCCAGCACGCTTCTGCATGGTGCGCGAATGGAAGGACCCGCACCTCGGTTACGGCAACAGCTCGGTCGTACGTTTTTTTGCGGGGCTCGAGAGCGCCGTTCTCGATCGCTTTTACGCAACTCCACCGGACATCATCGCCCGCGTGTACAGGCGCAAGGAGCAGAATTTCCTCACTCGGGCGGTCGACGACGTGACATTCTGGCCTGACGAGTGGTGCCCGGCCTTCTCACGAGCATGCCTGCCACGAAACCGAATCCTTCGCTATTTCTCCAAGCCTGTTCCGCCGACAACGGGCCGCATCCTCGTTTTCTACGGCTCGATCACGCCGGCCTCTGCAATGCTTGGCGAGCATGATCCGGCGAAACGCTCGCGCACCCGCTCCTCCTTCCCCCTCGGCCGGCGCCGCTTCATGCCTGCCGATTGGATTGGAGATTATTGGCGGGAGTAGCCACGAAGACTCCAGCGACGCTCGCCTACGGGGGACGATTACAATGGAAGAGCTCGATCCATTTCAGGAGGGGAGTGCAGACCTCAGAAATGCCTTTCTCGACCTGTTCAGGGCAGTGCACGAGAGAAAGCGTGGGGTCGTCGTTGCTTCCTCTCAACGCTGCGGCACGCATCTCATCGGTGCATATCTGCGGGCAACGGGCGTCGGCGTTCCGGGTGAACACTTTCTGAGCTACCTGAACGCTCGTGTCGGCAAAACCGCTGAATTTGAGCAGCTCAAGAAGGCTGTCGAGCAGGTCATCGTTGGCGGTTCGGGAGGGGCATCCGACGCCTTCTCCGTCGTGCTCATGCGGTATGCGCAAAAGATCGGCGATGACCTAGAAGCGCTCGGCTTGGCCCGGTCGCTCCTTTCCCGATCGATGAAGAACCTGACCTGGATCTGGTTACGCCGGGACTGGGTCGACGTTGCAGTGTCGCACTACTTTGCAGAAAAAACGGGGGTTTGGGAGAGCCGGGGCGGCGAGCACATCGCGCCGCCCTATGACGCAGCGGGGATTCATCGCTGGTGGTGGCACGTTCAAGTAACGGACGCATTTTGGGAGCGCTATTTTGCGGAGAATGCAATTACTCCCATCGAGCTGGATTACGCGCAACTCGTGAAGGATCCCCTCGTCCTGACGGACGCCGTCAGCCGGGCCGGCGGAAATCCGGCTTTGTTGAGCGCTGCCGTTCCGCCACCGCGGATGCCCCACGCGCAATGCAAGCAGGACTATGCCGCACGGTTCCGCGACTACCTCGCCGAGCGGCGGTCGGCCGAGCTTTTCAAGCTGCATTCGGCGGGGAGGAGGTCAAATGCAGTGGCTTAGGGATCGCATCCGGCGTGCTCTCGAGCGCCGGATGACGCGAGACAAATGGCATTATGCGGTGGCTTTCTTCAACGCCCTCGGTGCGATCAGGGCTCCTTCCAAGCTCCTCAGATCGTATATCGGTCTGCGCCAGTATCAGAACGCGCTTGTGCGGATCGCCGGCGGCATTCCACGTTCCGATGATGCGCCCATCCCGAAGCTCATTCATTTCGTGTTCGGTATGCGCGCGCCAGAGGAGCTGCCGTATTACGCCTACCTCGCTATCAAGTCTGCTCAAGCCCAACATGAGGGTTGGACAATTGTCTTCCATTACCACCATGAGCCGACAGGGCCGTATTGGGCGAAAATCAAGCGGGACGTCGTTTGCATCAAAGTTCCGAAATTCGCGTTTTACCGATTCGCCCGCTTCCATCATTACGCGCATAAGGCTGATGTCGTCCGCATGCTGGCGCTCTACAACGCGGGTGGCCTCTATCTTGATCTGGATACGATCTGCTGCAGATCATTCGAGCCATTGCGGCACAACGAATTCGTCATGGGGGTGCAGGCGACGATTCCCGGCGCCACCGGCGGCCTGTGCAACGCGATCATGGCTTCTGCCCCCCGCGCCAGGTTTCTGAAGATCTGGCTCCGGCGCTACGCATCGTTCCGGTCCAGAGGCCGGGATGCGCTTTGGGATTTTCATTCGGTTCGGCTGCCGGTCCGTTTGGCGGCGCGGCACCCGGATCTCATCACGGTCCTTCCATTCAATGCATTTTTCTATCCGCTATGGCCAGACCTGGAACGTCTCCTGCTTGCAGAAAATTCCGGTAAATACGGGCATCACCTCGAACAGTCGTTTGCATTCCACTTATGGAACAACATGACGGCGCATGCCCTTTCGCAAATCACTGAGGATTACGTGCGGACCTCGCAAAGCAACTACGCCCGTATTGCCCGTTCTGCATTGGAGTTGGTCGATGAAAGCGCCCCTCGTCTCGATCGTCGCGGCAGTTCACAACGGCGCCAAGTACCTGCCGCTCATGCTGCATAGCATCCTGGAGCAGCGGTACAGGCCCTTCGAGCTCATCCTTGTCGACGACGGGTCCACGGACGACATTGACGGCGCGATCAAGCCGTACCAAGACTCGAGCGGCGATATCAAAGTCATCCGCCTTGCCAGAAACATGGGCCTTGCAGCGGCCTTGAATATCGGAATGAAGGCCGCGAGCGGCGAGTTCATCGCCCGGATGGACGCAGACGACTACATGTACGAATGGCGTCTGCGGGATCAGGTCCTCTTCCTTGTCGAGCATCCGGAATGTGACCTCGTGGGCTCGGGTGCGGATGTCTTCGGCGCTACAACGGATACGTGGCGGTCACCTTTATCCCAATCCGATATTTTGAACACATTTCTTGTCGGCAACCCCTTTGTGCACCCGACCATCATGTTTCGGCGTCGTATCCTTCTGGAGGAGCGTTTTATTTATAACGAGCATCTGTCGACCGAAGAGGATTATGAGCTCTGGTCGCGCTTGCTCCCGCGCCTGAACTGCGCCAACCTGGACAAGTCTCTCATCCGCTACCGAATTCATTCCAGCAACAATCAAAGGCATCCAGCAAAACTGCGCATCAAGGAGCTGGCACTTCGCCAATTTCTGGCGCAGATCGGCTGCGATGAGCCGCAGCTCGTGAGCGCTCTCGCCGAGTATCAGTGCAGCGGCTTCGTTCGCCACGAGCACTATCCGGTTCTTCGTCAGTACGCACATGATGCCGAGGCAAGGAATTGGCCAAGGCTCGGCTTCCTGCATCAGGCCTTTTTGAAGGCAAAATCCTACCAGCACCTCTATGAGCTGACGTCCAGAAAGGGGCTGCAGTTCGGATTAAGGTGATCATAGGAGAGAAACGAATGGCAGTCCTCGATAGCAGTGAGGCCAGGGGGATCACGCCTGCTGCATCCCACGTGATGCGATTGCTCTCGACTCTCACGCCCATGAAGCCGGTCGGCTTCCGGAAGGTCCGGATCGGCGGAGAGGCGGACGGCGGCTACGTCATGCTCGACGACTTCCCGAGCAGGCCCATATGCTACTCACTCGGGATCGGCGGTGACGTGAGCTGGGATCTCGACATGGCGTCGCGGAACGCGACGGTCTATCAATACGATCACTCCATAGGCAAACCACCCGTTCAACATCCAAGCTTTCGCTTTTTCCGGCTGGGAATTGGCGACCGCAATGAACGTGGGAGCCTGACGACCATCGTTGGCGCGCTTGCCGAAAACGGACACCAAGGCGAACGCGGCCTCATCCTGAAAATGGATATCGAGGACAGCGAATGGTCGGTGCTTGATGCCACGCCCGAGTGGTGTCTGGCGCAATTCAGCCAGATCGTCGTCGAGTATCACGGGCTGGCGCGCGCGGAGAATAGAATGTGGGCCGCGCGAGCGGAATCGATCCTGCGTAAGGTGCTCCGGACGCATTTGCCGGTACATGTGCACGGGAATAATTGGGCTCGCTATGCCCTGGTGGAGAACATACCCGTTCCGGATGTTCTGGAAGTCACCTACGCCGCGCGGGCCTGCTACTCCTTTGCCGAGTCCGACGAGCTTTATCCAACGGCTCTCGACAGACCGTGCAAGGCGGGAGTTCCCGACCTCTTCCTGGGCAGCTTCAAGTTTGCTGAGGTTTGATTTGCTCAGCTTCAATTACCTGAAAAAGCCAACCGACGAGCGGACAAATCTCCCAGGGTTCGTACGCAAAGCAGCTATTATGCTGGCGAATCTCAATCCGTCCCAGCCGCTTCGCACGCGTGCCATATGCGTCAGCGCCTCCTGCCATAGCCGCCGGTTGGCGCGTACGACAGTTTTGTCCTGATTTCGAAGCAGGCGCCATGCCAGTTCGTCGTCGAAATGATCTGATGATGCCCGGAAGGCCAGATCGATGAACCGGAAGAAAGCCGCGTGCGCCGGGATGAGCTGATCGAGCAGCGGATCGTTCCATAGGTCCGGCTCGACTGTCAGAGCGGCTGTGGGGTCGTGCTTGCCTGAAATCCGCAGGCGGTGCGTCGCGCGCGCGAGCTCCGCGGAAATCCTTTGCCGTGCCGTATGCCGTTCCGACACGCTGCCAGAATGCATTCGGTACTGCAGGCCGACGAGCTCGAGATTGTCGATCTTTCCGCGCTCGCTGACCCGCAGCCAAAGGTCGTAATCCTCCGCATGCTTATAGGCTGGCCGGTAACCGCCGAGCGCCAATATCGGCTCGCGACGCATCATGACAGAGGGGTGGCGCACGACGCACTTCTCGCGCAATGCCGTGGCTACGGCCTCGCAACCGGTAATGACCGGAGGGCGCCCTCTCGGGCGGCCGGCCGGGTCAATCCGTTCCTCGGCGGTTCCGAGCACCCAAAGCCGAGCATCGAGCTCGAACCGGCGATACTGCTGCTCCAGCCGTTCCGGTGTCGATCTGTCGTCCGCATCCATGCGCGCGATCAGTGGTGCGCGTGCCGCCTCGAGCCCCTCGTTCAGGATCGCAATCAGCCCAATGTGCTCTCGACGCAGGATCCGGACGCGATCGTCCCGCGCCGCATAGCCGCTCAGGATCTCATGCGACCGATCGGTCGATCCGTCATCGGCGCAGATGAGCTCGAAGTCCTTGAACGACTGTCCCAGGATGCTTTCCACCGCTTCTGCCAGAAAACTCTCGGCATTGTGCACAGGCAGAAGCACGCTGACTTTGGGTTGTTCCATTCTTGTACCAGTTTTGTTCTAATGACGCTGACATTGCCGCGAGATGCGGGTTTGCGTCAACGGTAAAGGTCAGAGGTCGTCCGGAACGGGTGAGCTGCGCTCCAGCGCCGTTCGCATGCGATTTGGTTGGAGTTGGACAGTGCACATCCTTGTCGTGTTGCCCCGGCGATCGCCGACGGACCGGGACATTCCCAACTCCGTCGACCTGTGCGTTCACGACCTTGTTTCCGCGAGCCGCCATCGGAGCGCGACCTGCATCGTGGCCGAGCGCGTACATAAGATCTTCGACGCGTTTGAAACGGCTGACATCCCGTCTTTCGCAGCGGCGCATAGCCGGCTCATCGCCAGGCATGTGGCCCACCTCGCCCAGGCAAGAAAGCCGGACCTCGTGGTGGTTCATCAGCATTTTCAGATTGCGGCACGGCTCGCCCCCATGCTGCCCGGCCGCGTCGTTTTCCATGCGCATGGCTTCTACAAGAGTTATCCCAAGGGCCTCATTGCCGCTGTCCGGCGCGGCATGCGTCTCAGAGAGATACGCCGCCTGGCTGGTCTGGTGCATGTGAGCGAGGCGTGCCGTGCGCACTTCGACAGCTCCTGGCCGGAGGTCCGGCTGTCGCAGGCTGTGGTGCATAACGGACTGGACTTCAGGGCGTGGCACCCCGAGGCGCTTAAGCGAAACGAAATCCTGTGTGTCGGACGCTGCGTGCCGGAGAAGGGCATTCTCGAGGCGGCTCAGGCGGTGGCCCGCGTGCTGCCGGAACGGCCAGGCTGGAGCGCACGATTTGTTCTTTCGGAGCTCGACCGAAATTCCGGCTATAGCAAGAGGGTGGAAGAGGTCCTCTCCCAGGAACTGCTTCGCGATCGCATCGAAACGGAACGGAACGTTTCCTGGCTGGGCGTGAAGGAGCGCTACGAGCGGGCTGCCATTGCTCTCGTCCCCTCTCGGTGGCGGGAGCCGTTCGGCCGGACGGCGCTCGAAGCCCACGCCGGCGGCGCCGCCCTCGTTTCGTCGGGTTCAGGCGGACTGAGCGAGGTCAGCGGCCCATTTGCACTATTTGCCGATCCGGCGGACGTCGACGGATTTGCCGAGGCGATCCGACGATTGATCGACAATGAGCCTCTGAGAAGAGAGCTGTCGCAGGGTGGCGCGCAGTATGTGCGCCGACGCTTCTCGATCGAGAGCGTGGCAGCGGTGAATGACGCTTTTCTCGAGAGGATCCGGGCGGGACAGAACTCCTGCTGAGAGGCTGGGGCGCAAGATCAGGCGCTGGCAGCAGCGATGTCTCTTTCCTTAGGGCTGGGGATCGCGTTGGCGAACTGGATCTGGTACAGGCGCGCATAGAGCCCGCCCCGTTCAATCAGCTCGCGGTGACGGCCGCTCTCCACCACCCGGCCCTTCTCCATGACATGGATGAGGTCCGCATTCGCCACCGTGGCGAGGCGATGCGCGATGACGATCGTCGTGCGCCCGCGGGTCAGCTTCTGCAGGGCAGACTGGATGGCCTGCTCGGTCTCGCTGTCGAGAGCGGACGTCGGCTCGTCGAGCAGGATGATTGGCGCGTTTTTCAGGAAAGCCCGGGCGAGTGAAATGCGCTGGCGCTGGCCGCCCGAGATCTGGGAGCCAAGCTCGCCCACCTGCGTGTCATAGCCGTTCGGCAGCGAGCGGATGAACTCATCCGCCTGCGCAGCCTTGGCAGCAGCCACAATCTCCTCCTCGGAGGCGTCTTTCCGTCCCGCAACGATGTTTTCACGGATGGTGCCTTCGAACAGGAACACGTCCTGGCTGACGAGGGCGATCTGCCGCCGCAGGGACGAGATCGAGTACTCTGAGATCGGCTGGCCATCGATGCGGATGACCCCACGCGCCGGCTCCCAGAACCGTTGCAGCAGGTTGAAAACCGTTGTCTTGCCCGCTCCCGAGAGGCCGACAAGCGCCGTCGTCTTGCCTGCTGGCGCGATCAGGTCGAGCTCGGACAGAACAGGGGTGTCCGGGTCGTAAGAGAACGTTACGCCTTCGAACCGAATCTCGCCTTCGCTGGCGATCAGGTCCGGACGCTGGTCCACTTCGACTTCCGTGGCCGGCTGATCCAGCAGGTCATACATCATCTTCACGCCGATCGCCGCGGTGGCCAGCTGCAATTGCAGCTTGGAAAGCCGCCGCGCGGGATCGGCGGCCATGAGCAGGGCAGTTATGAAGGCAAAGAATTGCCCCGGTGTGTCGCCGAAGGATACGTTTCGCCATCCTGCATAGACCACCGCCATCGCGACGGCCAAGCCACCGAGGGTCTCGATCAACGGATTGACCAGCGCGCTCACGGCGACGATCTTGTTCGCCAGCCACTCGACGCCGTCGATGCCATCGTTCATACGCCGCTGCAGCATCCGTTCGAGCTGGAACGACTTGACGATGCGGATGCCCTGGGCGCTCTCGCGCATGGTCCCGACGATCGTCGACATGCCGGTGTACTGCCTGTCCGCCGCTTTTTGCACGCGCTGCGACAGCCTCTTAAGAACGACTGCTGCAAACGGCCCGCCGATCAGGCAGATCGCCGAGAGGATCGGGTCCTGCGAGATCATCACGGCAATCAGCCCAACCAGCGTCAGCAGATCACGACCCATCCCGACGGCAATCAGGTTGAGCATGCCCCGCGCGGCCTGAGCATTCTGGGTGATGCGTGTGATCAGGTCACTCGATGGATACTGCTGATAGAAGCCGACGCCCATCTTGAGCATGTGATCGTACATGCGCTTCTGGATTTGGGCGACGATGCGGTTTCCGATGCGGCTGAGCGAGATCTCCTGCAGGTAGGCAGCTATCCCTTTGATGACGAAAAGGCCCGAGATGGCCAGCGGGATCCAGATCAGCGCCGCCTGGTCCTGGTCGACGAAGATCTTGTTCACCACGTCTTTCATCATCCAGGCGCTGAGGGATGTACACCCTGCCACGACGCCCATGAACATGAAGGCGATCGCGTAACGCGGCGCATATTCGCGGCCGTGCTCGCCCACCAGGCGCCGCAGCACCCGGAGAGTGTTCGCGTCTTTGACGATCATGCCGGAAATCAGCCACCTGCCCGACGGCAGGCCGTCTCGATGTTGCTCATGGCCCCACCCATCAACTCGAGCACTCGAATCACTTTAACATCGCGCGCAGAACTTGACCAAGTTCGACGTGGTCTGCACGTCGATGCAACTTAGCCGTGCAGTCCTGCCCGAGGCTGGCGGCGAGATGATGGCAAGAAGCTTGCCTCTGGCAGACCATCACCGAGCTGAGTAAGTCAAGGCCGGGCCGCAGGTCTCGGTCCGCATCTGCGGCGTACGGATGCTAAAGCCGATTCTTGAATTTCCTGAGCTGCGCCACGCCGAGGCCGACGAGCAGCATGCTCGCCAGGAAGACCATGCCAGCCGAAAAGGGGTCCTCGTGGCGGCTGGCGATGCTGCCGATTGCCCCTACTGCCCCCAAAAGCACCTCGAACACGCCCGATTCAGTCACACCACCCCCTCATCGCTGCTCAAGTCGGCTGCGGTCCCGGCCTGCTTTGCGCGAGCTCTCTGACTGCTTTCACTTACAGCACGATCCCGGCGGATGCGAAGCGGATTTTTTCGAACGCGGCAAGAGGCAGCCCTCCGGTCGGATACAAGCCGGCTGCCAAGTGCAGCCGATCGCCGGCCGGCAACTTTATTCGCACAGTTCGCTGACGCCGAGCCGAGCGGCTGCGGGGAGCGTCAGGAGACGTTGAGCTTGACCTTCTCGGTGATCTTCTGACCTGAATCGTCGAGCCAGCTCAGCTCAAGGTCGCCGGGACCGGGCACCCGCACGTGGAAGGCCATGTATGGATTCGCCGAGATGCCGGGATGCAGGTCCACCTTGAACACTTCCTTGCCGTTGAAGGTGGCCGTGAACGTGTTGATGATGTTGCGCGGGATCGGCTTGCCGTCCTGATCCTTACGCTGGCCGGTTTCCATGATGTGAGAGATGAGCGTCTTGACCTCGATCACCTCGCCGGCCTTGACGGTCTCGGGAACCCTGATGCGCGGCTTCGTCGCCATATCGTGTATTTCCTCGCCGAATTGATTGCCTTCCCAGGCGCCCGCTGACGGCTAGCCGCCGCAACCGCCGATGGTGACCTTCACGGTCTTTTTCGTCATCGCGAACTTGCCGTCGCTCAGCTCGGCCACGCTGATGATGTCCTGAGTTTTCGCAAGCCGCATGCGGCTGGCTACGGCAGCCTTGCCGGACTCTGGGGTAAAATGAAATGTTGCGATGACCGGCTGAGGGTTGCCCGTCGAAATTACGTGAACGGATTTCACGTAATCCTCGGTGGTCATCGGGCTGTCGACGGAGACCGAGAAGGGAACCGTGTTTCCATTTTCCGCAATTTCCGGCATTTCGAGCTTTATTTTATCGTTGACCGGCGTCGCCTCGCCGATGATTTTCTTGAGCGCCGCTTCCCAGCCGTCGTCGGCAGCGGCCAGGGCGTCACTGTCCGACAGCAGCAAGGCAGTCGTGGCGCCTGCCACGCCGACCAGGAGGCCACGCCGGCTGATCGCCGCGCGCAGAAGGCTGTTCTTCACATCTGTCTCCAGGGGCGCCGCCATGTCGTCAATCCTTCCTGAACCGCTGTCACACGTCTCTTCGCAGTGGCTTTGAGCGTAAGGCCCTTGGCGAAGCGTCTCGCAAAATCGTGTTGAAGTCTTTCCCGGTCAGTGCCGGTGAAGGGCTTGCGTCGACAGACATTAGCGTACCAGAATGTCTTCCGGCAAATCTGAGAATGATCTCCCATGGCGACCGATTCTCGAGATAACGGCTTTCTTCTGAGCCGCCGTGACTGCACCAAGTTTTGCCTGTGGATGATGTTGCTCGCTTTGAGCGGACGGCCATGCACGCCGTCCGCCATGGCTGCCAGCACGGCCCCACCCGGCACGGCAAGCGGCGTGCAGCTCATTATGATCGAAGACCGGGGCTGTCCTTATTGCGCTCGCTGGAATAAGGAGGTGGGGGTCGCTTATGCCGCCAGCGCCGAAGGACATTTTGCCCCGCTCGTCAGACGGCCGCGCAATCATCCGGATGTGAAAAAGTTTGCGAAAGTCATTTATTCGCCAACTTTCATCGTCGTGCGCGACGGCGTGGAATTGGGGCGGATTGTGGGCTATCCCGGCGCGGATTTTTTCTGGGGAATGCTCGACCAGATTTTGACAGCCGCCGGATTCAAATCCGGCTAGGTAAAATCATGCCGTTCAACACCAAATCGGCGAAGGGGATTGCGTCTGCGCAGGAATCCGTGTGAGCGTGCCGACGCCGGGACTTTCCGATCTATAATGTGGGATGGACGCAGATGCCATCAGCAAGGGACGCGCGTCTCCTTTCAGCCGCGCGGAAGCTCGTAGAGCTCATTGCGGAGCGGCTCGACATCGATGCTTCCGTTCGGCTTTGGGATGGCTCGCTGGTTCCGCTGGGGGAGGCGGTTGGCGGCCCGTTCACGATCTCCATTGCCGGGCCGGGGGTGATCGGCTCGCTGCTGCGCCGGCCAACGATCGACAATCTGATCCGCCACTACGCTGAAGGGCGCATCGATTTCGAGGGCGGAACGCTGATCGACTTCGGCCGACAGCTCAATCGCAACGGCCGGTCGGCAAGCCTCAAGGGAATGAACAAGCTCGTTCTCCTGAAGACACTGGCGCCGTTCCTGCTCGTGCCTGCAGACAGAACGGCGGATGTGCACGGTTTCAGCGGTGACATCACCGGTCGGTCGCAACGCCGACGCGACAACAAGGCGTTCGTGCAGTTTCACTATGATCTGTCGAACGAATTCTACGCGCTCTTCCTCGATCCGGAGATGGTCTACTCGTGCGCCTATTTCACGGACTGGGGGAACGATCTCGCCACGGCGCAACGCGACAAGCTGGACATGATCTGTCGCAAGCTACGGCTGAAACCAGGTGAGCGCCTGCTTGACATCGGCTGCGGTTGGGGCGGCCTCGTTTGCCATGCCGCGCGCCATTATGGCGTCCGGGCACACGGGATCACGCTGTCGGAGAAGCAGCTTGGCTATGCGCGCGAGAAGGTGAAGCGGCTTGGACTTGAGGGCCAAGTGACCCTCGATCTCCAGGATTACAGCTCCGTTAGGGGAACATTCGACAAGATCGCGTCGGTCGGCATGTACGAGCACATCGGCCTCGCCAACATCCCGCGATACATGGCAAAAGTGCAATCCCTGCTCGCCCCGGACGGTCTTTTCCTCAACCATGCCATCTCGCGCCGGGCGCCGAGGCCCTCCTGGCGCGGGCGCCGGATGCGGCCTGAGCAGCGGGCGATCGCCAAGTACATCTTCCCTGGCGGCGAGCTCGATGACATCGGCCATTCAATCGTCGCCATGGAGCGCGCGGGCTTCGAGGTTCACGACGTCGAGGCCTGGCGGCTGCACTACGCCCGCACCTGCCAGCTTTGGTGCGAACGGCTGACAGCGAATCGAGAACGCGCCATCGCCTTCGTCGGGGAGGAGAAGTACCGGATCTGGGTCGCCTACCTTGCCGGTGTGTCCCTTGCCTTTTCCCGTGGAACCGCCCGCATCTACCAGACTTTGGCCAGCAAGTCCGCCAAGCGGCCACCCAAGCTCCCGCCGACGCGAGCGGATCTCTATCACTGAAACAATATGTGATCGCCTGGGCTCCCGATCGGCGCGGGAGAGCTCGCCGCCCTAGGAACTTTTCCCCCGTCCCGTCGTTCTGCGAGCGTCTTGGCTAAGTAGGGGCAACACCAAGCCATGGTCTCTCCGACACGCTATGATCATCCCGAGGCGGCTGCTCAAGGCGACCGGTCTTGCCGGATCGATCTGAATACCGCTCCGGAGGATGTGCTGGCGGCTGTCTCGGCAGTTGGTCCGGCACGGATCCAGGCGCTGGTCTACAGGCGGCCGTTTCGGAGCTGGGACGATGTCGCCCGTGTGCCGGGCATCAGTCAAACCATCATCGAGCGGCTGAAGAGTAGCGGCGCGGGGTTGTCGTAAAGCGCCGATCGCAATCCCCAACATGATGAGTGAAAGGCCTCGCCCAGCAGGGTGAGCGTGGCTTGCCGCGGCCCGATAGCCACGCCGCGCATGTTTTGGCACGGGGAGAGTCTAACGGCAGCGCCGGCGCATCGAACTGGTTCTGCCCGGCGCGCCGGTGGTCTCCGGCGTCGTCAGGTGTTCGGTTCCTCGGCCCTTTCGCCTTCGGGAACTTCTTCATTATCCTCGTCGCCGTTCTGGGCAGAGCCGCTACCCATTTCGCGCAATCTGGCGAGCATACGCGCCTCCTCCTCCTCGGGAGTCTCCTCGTGGGGCGCTTCGGGCTCCTCGTGAAGGATCTCGGCGGGCTTGACCGTCTCGGACACGGGCAAAAGCGTGCCCCCGGTCTCGGCCGGCTCCATCTTGCGCTCCTTCTCGAGGCGCCGGGCCGCTTTCTCGACCTCTGCATCGAGGTCGGTTTGAGAGCACAACCCGAGCGTCACCGGGTCCTGCGGAACGAGGTTCGCCGAGTTCCAGTGCGTGCGATCCCGGATCTGTTGGATCGTCGGCTTCGTGGTGCCCACGAGCCGCATGATCTGGCTGTCTTTCAGCTCGGGATGATTGCGCAGCAGCCACAGTACGGCGTTCGGCCGGTCATGGCGGCGGGAGACCGGCGTGTAGCGCGGCCCGCGCTTGGTCTTGACCTGGGGAATCTCGATCTTGGGCTCGGCCAGCTTCAGCCGGTAGTTCGGGTCCTGCTCACCGCGCTTGATCTCCTCACGGGTGAGCTGGCCGGTCGTAATCGGATCCATGCCTTTGATCCCGGCCGCAACATCGCCGTCGGCAATGCCTTTGACCTCGAGCAGGTGCATGCCACAGAACTCGGCGATCTGTTCGAATGTGAGCGAAGTATTCTCAACCAGCCACACTGCCGTGGATTTCGGCATCAAGGGTCTGCGGTCGCTCATATAGTCTGTTCCTCCTGCCTCCACGGCCGCCCGCGAAGACCTGACTATTCGGAAGATGAGGGGGGGAATCCCTTGCTTATATAGGGCGCTTCCTCCGGACGCAACGCCTGAGGGCAGCTTGCGAGGGCTGCGGCGCCGCGATGCGGCGACACTGTTTCACAGCGGAACAGTCTCCGGCTCATTCGTTATTGCAGTGCAAACATAGGCTGATTACTGTCCTCGGGCTGGGGGAACCCGGGGGCGACGCCCCTTATTCTTGCGGGGGCGCGAGGAGAAAATCATGACCGTGTTGACGCGGAAAACCTATTATTTCGAAGATCTTGAGCTCGGAATGGAAGCCAGCTTCCAGAGACTCGTGACAGAGGCTGATATCAATCGCTTTGCCGAGGTGACAGGCGACCGCAACCCCGTCCACCTCGATGCCGACTACGCCGCCAAGACGATGTTCGGGGAGCGCATCGCCCACGGCATGCTGACGGCGAGCTACATCTCGGCGGCGTTTGGGACGAAGATGCCCGGCCCGGGCGTCATCTACATTTCGCAGACGCTCAATTTCCGCGCTCCGGTCAAGATCGGGCAGACGGTCACCGCGAAGGTCAAGGTCGTCGAGCTGTTCCCGGCCAAGCATCGCGCGCGTTTCGAATGTGTCTGCTCGGTCGACGGGAAGACCGTTCTCGAGGGCGAGGCCATGCTGATGGTTCCGACCCGCCCCGCCTGATCTCCATCCCCGATCCGACCCGTCACGTCCTCCCGTACAGACTGGCCCTTCTCAACCCCTCTCGAGGCGGCTATTGCATGCGCCTTGATGAGGTGAAACCGCAAGCGCACACGTCCTTGCAACAAATGCGCATCGTTCACGGATACCAGCAGGTCCCGCCCGAAATTAAGGGCGCCGCGCTCGCCATCGGCAACTTTGACGGCGTGCATCGCGGCCATCAGGCTCTGCTGCTCACCGCATTGAAGCAGGCGCGGGCGACCGGCAGGCCCGCCGGGGTGATGGTGTTCGAACCGCACCCGCGGGAGTTCTTCCGCCCCGATGAGCCGCACTTCACGCTGACCACCCTGCAGAAAAAGGTGAGGCTGATCGAGCGTCTCGGGCTCGACTTCGTGATCGTGCTCACCTTCGATGCGAGCCTCGCCGGGCTGCCCGCGGCCCGCTTCATCGACGAGGTGCTCGTCGGCGCCTTGCAGGTGAGTCACGTCGTGATCGGCCACGACTTCTTCTTTGGCAAGGGGCGCGGCGGTAATCCGGAGGTGATGCGCGCGGCCGGGCGCGAGCACGGGTTCGGGGTCACGGTCATTCCGCCGGTCGCCGAAGCGGGCGAGGTGTTCTCGTCGAGCGGTATCCGGGCGAAGCTTTCCGCTGGCGACGTGCGCGGGGCAGCCCTCGATCTCGGCCACTGGTGGCGTGTCGCCGGCCGCGTGACCGGCGGTGCGAAGCGAGGCACCGGATTGGGGTTCCCGACGGCCAACATTGTCCTGCCGAAAGGGACGGCGCTGGCCCATGGCATCTACGCCGTACGGGTTTACATCGCAGGCGAGCGTTACAGCGGCGCGGCCTACCTCGGCACGCGGCCGACGTTCGATCATGGCGCGCCGGTGCTCGAGGTGTTCCTGTTCGATTTCGAGGACGACCTCTACGGCAAGGAGATCGAGGTCGAGTTCCTCGACTTCATTCGTGGGGACCAGCGCTTCCCCGATGCGCAGGCGCTCATAGCGCAGATGCAGGCGGACTGTGCTCGCGCACGCGAGATCATCGCAGCTGTGGACAGGCAATCGCCGCTCGCCGGCTTCCCGCTTGCGGAGGGTTGAAACATCCCTGCGCCCGAGGTTCCACTTGTGTTTCGCGAGCTGAGGTTGCTAGAAGGCCGGTTGACCCCGAAATCCGGATGACCGCTCATGCCCAAGGACAACGGAAAGCCGGGCCCCCAGGGCCGCGACTGGAGCAAGACACTCTTTCTGCCACGCACGGCGTTTCCGATGAAGGCTGGCCTGCCGGAACTCGAGCCGCGGCTCATCCAGCGGTGGAGCGAGCTCGGCATGTATCGTCGGCTGCGGGAAGCCGCAAAGGGCCGCAAGAAATTCATCCTGCATGACGGCCCGCCGTATGCGAACGGTCATATCCACATCGGCACCGGCCTCAACAAGATCCTGAAGGACATTGTCGTCCGCTCCCAGCAGATGATGGGGCGCGACGCCAACTACGTGCCTGGCTGGGACTGCCATGGCCTGCCGATCGAATGGAAGATCGAGGAGGAGTACCGGGCCAAAGGCAAGACCAAGGACTCTGTGCCGATCATCGAGCTCAGGCGCGACTGCCGCGTCTTCGCCGAGAAGTGGATCAATGTCCAGCGCGAGGAGTTCAAGCGGCTCGGCGTCGAGGGCGACTGGGACCATCCCTACGCTACCATGAGCTTCGATGCGGAAGCCAAGATCGCGGGCGAACTCATCAAGTTTGCCATGAACGGCTCGCTCTATCGCGGCTCGAAGCCGGTGATGTGGTCGGTCGTCGAGCGCACGGCGCTGGCTGAGGCCGAGGTCGAGTACCACGAGGTCACTAGCCCAACCATCTGGGTCCGCTTCCCGGTCGCCGAGGTGAAAGTGACCAGGCGGCAGCTCAGCAAAGGATTGGCCGAGATCGACAACGTCAGCCAGTCGGCCGTCGTCATCTGGACCACGACGCCCTGGACGATCCCCGGCAACCGGGCGATCTCCTATAACCGCAATATCCAGTACGGTCTTTACGAGATCACCGACGCGCCCGCCGACAATTGGGCGAAACCCGGTGAGCGCCTGATCCTGGCCGACAAGCTCGCCGACAGCGTGCGCCTTGCGGCGCGAATCAACGGCTGGCGGCGGCTGAGCGACGTCTCGGAGGCGACGCTCGAAGCGATGGTCTGCCATCACCCGTTCCACGGCCAAGGCTACGAGTTCCAGGTGCGGCTCTACCACGGCGACCACGTCACCGACGATGCCGGCACCGGCTTCGTTCACACGGCGCCGGGCCACGGCGCGGAGGACTACGCCGTCTACGAGGAGCACCGGGCCTCCTTCGCCGAGGCTGGCATTCCCGAAGTGCCGCACACGGTCGGCGAGGACGGCTATTACTTCCGCCACGTGCCCCTGTTCGGCGGTGAGCATCCGAAGCGCGTCATCGACGACAAGGGCAAGTTCGGCGACGCGAACGAGGCCGTGATCCAGGAGCTGATCAAGGCCGGGGCACTGATCGCGCGCGGGCGGCTCAAGCACTCCTATCCGCACTCGTGGCGCTCCAAGGCGCCGGTGATCTTTCGCAACACGCCGCAGTGGTTCATCGCCATCGACAAGCCGATCACGATTCCCGGGAAGAAGGGCGAGGCCACGATCCGCGAGTACGCTCTCAAGGCCATCAACGAGACGCGATTCGTACCGGCAGCCGGACAGAACCGGCTGCGCGGCATGATCGAGCAGCGGCCGGACTGGGTCATTTCCCGCCAGCGCGCCTGGGGTGTGCCGATTACCGTTTTCGTCAACAAGACGACGCAGCAGTACATCCCGAACCGGGAGTGGAAGCGCTCACGCGAGCTGACCAAGCGCATTGTCGAGGCCTTCAAGGCCGAGGGCGCCGACGCCTGGTTCGTCGACGGTGCCAAGGAGCGGTTCCTCGCCGGGCTCGTCGACGACATAAATGAGTGGGAACAGGTTCGCGACATCCTCGATGTCTGGTTCGACTCCGGATCGACGCACGCATTCGTGCTCGAGGAGCGCAAGGACCTCGCGTGGCCGGCCTCGCTTTACCTCGAGGGTTCCGACCAACACCGCGGCTGGTTCCACTCATCCTTGCTCGAGAGCTGTGGCACGCGCGGCCGGGCGCCTTACGAGGGTGTCCTGACGCACGGCTTCGTCGTCGACGAGGAAGGGCGCAAGATGTCGAAGTCGCTCGGCAACGTGGTGGCGCCGCAGGATGTCATCCGCCAGTCGGGCGCCGAGATCCTGCGCATGTGGGTGGCGAGCGCGGATTACTCTGAGGACCTGCGCATCGGGCCGGAGATCCTGAAGTCCAACATCGAGGCTTATCGCAAGATCCGCAATACGTTGCGCTGGCTGCTCGGCAATCTCGCCCATTACGAAGAGAAGCTGAAGGTGCGTCCGCGGGAGATGCCGGGGCTCGACCGCTACATCCTGCACCGGCTCGCCGAGCTCGATGCGCTCGTACGACAGAGTTATGAGAACTACGACTTCAAGCGTGTGTCGCACGCGCTGTCGAACTTCTGCATCAACGATCTGTCGGCGTTCTATTTCGATATCCGCAAGGATGCGCTCTACTGCGAGCCCTACGCCAGCAAGAAGCGGCGGGCATGCCTGACGGTGCTGAACGAGACCTTCAATTGCTTGACGATCTGGCTGGCGCCGATCCTCGCCTTCACGGCCGAGGAGGCTTGGCTCGAACGCTATCCCTCCGAGGACGGTTCGGTGCATCTGCAGGTCTTCCCCAAGATCCCGAAGCCTTGGCGAGACGATGCCCTGGCGAAGAAATGGGAGCAGATCCGGCGCGTACGGCGGGTTGTCACGGGTGCGCTGGAAATCGAGCGTGCTGCGAAGCGCATCGGCTCGAGCCTCGAGGCGGCGCCCGACATCTATGTCGCCGACGAGGACCTGCTGGACGCCCTCGAGGACGTGGACATGGCCGAGGTGTCCATCACGAGCGCGGCTCAGGTCGTGCCCAGCGAACCCCCGGTCAGCGCCTTCACGCTGCCCGAGGTGCCGGGTGTCGGCGTGGTGCCGCGGCGGGCGGAGGGCCGCAAGTGTGCGCGCTCGTGGCGCATCGTGCCAGATGTGGGCTCGGACCCCGAATATCCGGAGCTGTCGGCCCGCGACGCAGCCGCCGTGCGCGACTTCGAGAAGCGCAACATCGCCGCCGCGGCAGCCGAGTGACCGGCATGCCTTCCGTGGCGAAGCCGGGATGGCTGTGGGGACCGCTGTCACGACTGGGGTTGTCGGTTGCCCTCGTCACCCTGGTCGTCGATCAGGCCCACAAATGGTGGATGCTCGCCATTTTTGGGATCGAGGAGAAGGGGCGGGTGCCTGTCCTGCCTTTCCTCGATCTCGTCTATGTGAAGAACCTCGGTATCAGCTATGGGCTCGGCGCAGGCGTCATCGGGCAGGGGGCGCTGGCCGCATTCGCGCTGGTCGCGGCGCTGGGGCTCATGATTTGGCTGGCGCGCGGTGAAATGAATCGCCTGATGGCCATCAGCATCGGGCTGCTCATCGGCGGCGCCGTCGGCAATGCCATCGACCGCCTTCACCTCGGCGGCGTGGCGGATTTCTTCCTGCTGCACGCCTACGGATGGTCCTGGTACGTATTCAATATTGCTGACGCCGCCATCGTCGCGGGTGTGGCCGGACTGCTATACGAGTCGCTGAGATCGAGTCGCAATCGCGCCGCAAATGGTTCATAAACGTCCGACAGGAAACGATTCTCTCCGTCGACTGCATCCGGGGGCGCTCATGAACAGGACGGATCGACAGAAGCGCATCGCGCTGGCGGCCAGCACTGTCTTCGCATCTCTGGTACTGTCGGGTTGCGGCTTCGGCGACGTCGAGTTCAACGGTGCCGTGTTCGAGGCCATGGGGCTCACCAACAGCGGCAAGTCCCACGAGGAGCCGAAGCTGCCGCCCCGGGCGGGGATCGTGCTCCCGCCCGACACCAGCAAGCTGCCCGAGCCTGGCTCGACCGAGGTCGCTGCCCCGCCCCCCGGGGAAGCCTGGCCTGTAGATCCTGAGGAGCGCGAGATTGCCGCAGCCGAGGAGCTCGAGCGGAAACACCAGGAGTTCTGCCGCGAGGCGCTGTGGCGTGCGCGCGCAGCGGGTCAGACCGACGCACAAATCACGGGTCCCAAGGGGTCCTGTAACCCGTCCATCCTAAAGGCTCTTACCGGCAAGGACATCACGACGCGGTAGCGCATGCAACTGCGGCTCTTGCAATGGCCGCAATCGTGGTATTGTTCAGTTCGGCTGCCGCAGATTTCAAGTGCAGATCTCGTCGGCCGGTGTTTGACATGCGATGCTTCGCGACAGGTCGCATGTCCGTCGCTGCTTGCTCCGTTTGAAAACTCTGGGCTCGAACCCGACATAATGTCGTCGGCGTGGGGCGTTCATCCAAGCCGATGGTGCCCCCGGCACGATCATCTGACGCTGATTCGTCAATTCCGGGACCGCGCCTGCATAAGGGACAGAGTATGCTCACACGCGTTCGGGTCTCACTTTCAACCCTGTTGGCGTTCACAATGATGCTTGCCTTTGCACACGACCCCCTCGCCGCGCAAACCACCGAACGGCGCGCGTCGGAATTCACCTTGTCCAACGGCATGCAGGTGGTTGTCGTTCCGGACCACCGTGCGCCGGTAGTGACGCACATGGTCTGGTACCGGGTCGGCGCGGCCGACGAGCCTCCCGGGGTGTCGGGCATCGCCCACTTCCTCGAACACCTGATGTTCAAATCGACCGAGAAGATCGCCTCGGGCGAGTTCTCGCGGATCGTCTCCCGCATGGGCGGGCAGGACAACGCCTTCACCAGCCAGGACGCGACGGCCTACTTCCAGCGCATCCACAAGGATCGGCTCGGGCAGGTGATGCAGATGGAGGCGGACCGCATGGTCAACCTGCGCCTCACGGAGCAGGAGGTGCTGACCGAGCGCGACGTCATCCTGGAGGAGCGCCGCTCACGGATCGAAAACAACCCGCAGGCCGTGCTCGACGAGCAGATGAACGCGGTCCTCTATTACTCGCATCCTTATGGCATCCCGGTGATCGGCTGGGAGCACGAGATCGCGCGGCTCACGCGCGAGGATGCGCTGGCCTTCTACAAGCGTCACTACGCGCCGAACAACGCAATTCTCGTCGTTTCCGGCGATGTCACACCGGAGGAGGTCCGCCGCCTTGCCGAGGAGAGCTATGGCAAGATCCCGGCCAATCCCGAGATCATGCCGCGCAAACGGCCGATGGATCCCGAGCAGCGGGCCGCCCGCCGCGTCGAGATCAAGGATCCGCGCGCCGGCAAGCCTTCGGTGCAGCGCTATTACGTGACGCCGAGCTACGTCACGGCCAAGCCCGGCGAGGCCGAGGCGCTCGACCTGCTTATGAAGATCGCAGGATCGGGCGCCACCAGCCGGCTGTATCAGAAGCTCGTCGCGACCGACAAGATCGCGTCCTCGGCCGGCGGCTGGTACGGCGGCTCGAGCATGGATTTCGGCAAGATCGCCGTCTACGCCATTCCCGTCGACGGCGTCTCGCTGGACCAGGTCGAACAGGCCATCGATGAAGTGCTCGCAGACATCATCGAGAACGGTGTGACCGAGGCCGAGCTCGAGCGGGCGAAGAAGGCCTATCTGGCAGAGTACATCTACGAGAGCGATAACCAGGCGACACTGGCCCGACGCTATGGATGGGCGCTGGTGGTTGGTCGGACGGTCGAGGACATCGAGTCCTGGCCGGAAAAGATTGCCAAGGTGACGCTGGACGACGTGAAGAAGGTGGCTGCGCGCTACCTCGATCCGCGACGGTCGGTCACGGGCAGGCTGCTGCCTGCTCCTCCCGACGTCGTTCAGCAGACCGGTGCTTCCGCACCTCCCAGTCGCTCGTAAGGAGAGGTCAGGTAATGGGTGGAAAACGCCGCCAGGGCTTGTCCCACACACTTTCAACACACCTTACAGTGCTCGCGCTCGTTTCCGCGCTTTTGTTCGGAGCGGCCGCGATGCACGCCACATCAGCATCGGCAATGGAAATAAAAACTGTAAAAAGCCCTGGCGGCATCGAAGCGTGGCTGGTCGAGGAGCATAGCGTGCCGCTGATGGCGATGCGCTTCGCATTCGAGGGCGGCAACTCGCAGGACCCCGACGGCAAGGAAGGCGTCGCCAATTTCCTCACGGCCATGATGGACGAGGGAGCCGGCGACCTCACCGCGATCGAGTTCCAGGAGCGGATGGAGGAGTTCGCCGTCCGCATGGCCTTCGAGGACAGTCGCGATTCGCTCTACGGAAGCTTCGAGACGCTGACCGCCAACCGCGACGAGGCCGTCGAGCTGCTTCGGCTCGCCGTCACCAAGCCGCGCTTTGATGCAGACGCGGTGGAGCGCATCCGTGGCCAGCTCCTGACCAGCCTCGCGTTCGCCGCCAAGGATCCGGATCGGGTTGCCGCGCGCGAGTGGTTTGCCGCCGCCTTCCCGGGCCATCCCTACGGCCGCCCGGCAACGGGCACGCCGGAGAGCGTGGCAAAGATCACGCGAGAGGATCTCAAGACCTACCATAAGCGCGTCTTCGCGAAGGACACGCTGAAGGTGGCGGTGGTCGGTGACATCGACGCCGAAACGCTCGGCAAGCTGCTGGATAAGGTCTTCGGCGATCTTCCCGACAAGGCCCAGCTCGAGCCGGTGCCGTTCATCGAGCCCAAGAAGGGCGGCAACCTGCGCGTGGTCGAAATGCCTGTGCCGCAGTCGGTCGCCACGTTCGGCCTCGCCGGTATTCCGCGCAAGGACCCGGATTTCATACCGGCCTTCGTCATGAACCACATTCTGGGCGGCGGCGGGTTCTCCTCGCGGCTCATGGAGGAGGTGCGCGAGAAGCGCGGGCTTGCCTATTCGGTTTACAGCTATCTGCAGCCCTATCAGCACGCGGCCATCTTCGCCGGCGGCGTCGCGACGAAAAACGAGGAGATCGGCCAATCGCTCAAGGTCATCCGTGCCGAGCTGGAGCGCATGGCCACCGATGGGCCGACCCCGGAGGAGCTCGAGAGTGCCAAGAGCTATCTCATCGGTTCCTATCCGCTGCGGTTCGATACGAATGCCAAGATCGCCAACCAGCTGTTGGGGATCATGCAGGACGGGCTTGGCAAGGATTACGTGGACAAGCGTAATGCGCTGATCGAGGCCGTCACGCTGGAAGACGTGAAGCGGGCAGCAAAGCGCATCCTGTCAACCGACAACCTCATTATGACCGTTGTCGGCCAGCCGAAGAACCTGAAGGAGCGCATCTGACGTTCCGTCCTGTGCCAGGCTACCGGCTTGGCACAGGCAGGGGACTCAGGTCTAACTGCGTCCCCGATCGGCAGCGGTAAAAGGAGATGTGACGGCATGGTCGGGTCTGCGCGCGCCAGCTCAACAACAGACCTCCTCCCTTACCGGCAGATCATCGACGGCGTTCTCGATCAGGCGATCGGCAGCCATGGCCTGACACGGGCGGACCTGCAGAGCTGGCTCGAGAAACTGAAACCAGGGCTGGAGGGCCTGCGGCAGGACTGGGAAACCGGAAGCCTGCCGTTGCTGCGAGTCCCTTGGGAAATGTCGGACATCGCGGCTGCCGAGGAGGCCATGGCCCGCCTCTCGGTGGGCGCCGAGGTGATCGTCTTCTTCGGTACGGGCGGTTCCAGCCTCGGCGGTCAGACGCTCGCCCAGCTCGGCGGATGGAATATTCCGGGCACGGCGGATGAAGCGCAGAAGATGCGTCCGCGCACGCGCTTCTACGACAATCTCGATCCCGATACGTTGGCGCGTTCCCTGGCGAGCCTGGACCTGGCGAAGACACGCTTCGTGGTTATCTCCAAGTCGGGCAACACGCCGGAGACCCTGGTTCAGGCCATCGCCGCGTTGGACGCCGTCAAGGCAGCAGGGCTGACGAACGATATTCCGCGCCTGTTCCTCGGGCTGACGGAGCCGGCCGTCCCGGGCCGCAAGAACGGGCTGCGGCAGCTCTTCGAGGCGCACGGCATTCCCCTGCTCGATCACCACACCGGAATTGGCGGACGCTACTCTGTTTTGACGAACGTGGGCCTTCTGCCGGCCATTGCGCGCGGGCTCGACGTTCGCGCTCTGAGGGCGGGTGCCGCCCATGTGGTCGAGCAGCTCCGGGCCGCCGCGCATCCCGCCGACGTTCCCGCTGCGGTCGGCGCCGCGGTGAACATCGCACTTGCCAAGGAGCGGGGCGTACGCATCAGCGTCATGATGCCTTACGCCGACCGCCTCGCCCGCTTCGCGCACTGGTATGTTCAGCTCTGGGCCGAGAGCCTGGGCAAGAACGGCATGGGAACCACTCCGATCGCGTGCCTGGGGCCCCTCGATCAGCACAGCCAGCTTCAGCTCTTCATGGACGGCCCGCGCGAGCATCTGATCACCGTGCTGCGGCCGGCGGCGGCCGGGACAGGTCCGCGCATCGATGCCGAGCTTGCGGCGAAGGCTGGCCTCGACGAAATGGCGGGCCGCCATGCCGGCGACCTCGTCGCGGCCCAGACGCACGGCGTCCCCAGGGCGCTGACTCAAGCCGGCCGACCGGTGCGAATCTTTGACATAGACCGCCTCGATGAGCGCACGCTCGGCGCACTCCTGATGCACTTCATGTTGGAGACGATCCTCGCCGGCCGGCTTCTCGGCGTCGATCCATTCGACCAGCCTGCCGTCGAGCTCGGCAAGAAGCTCGCCCGCGAACGGCTGCAGCAGGGCTCCTGACCGGCACACCTCGGGGAGGGGCCCGTGGCCATCCGGCAGCTATCACCCGACACCATCAACCGCATCGCCGCGGGAGAGGTGATCGAACGGCCCGCAAGCGTGGTCAAGGAGCTGGTCGAGAACGCGATCGACGCGGGAGCCCGGCAAATCGAGATCGTCACCTCCGGCGGGGGCGTGTCGCTCATCCGCGTCACCGACGATGGTGCCGGCATGGATGCGGCGGATCTGGCGCTGTCGGTCGAGCGCCACGCCACCTCGAAGCTGAACGGCGACGATCTCCTCGACATCCACACCCTCGGATTTCGTGGCGAGGCGCTGCCGTCCATCGGCTCCGTGGCTGAGCTGACGATCGTCTCGCGCACCCGCGACTCCGATGAGGCCTTCTCCCTCCGCGTGGAGCGTGGCCAAAAGGGTCCTCTCAGACCGGCAGCCGGTAATCCGGGCACACGCGTCGAAGTGCGCGACCTGTTCTCGGCCACCCCGGCGCGGCTCAAATTCCTGAAATCCGAGCGTGCCGAGAACATGGCCATTGCCGATGTCGTGAAGCGGCTGGCCATGGCGCACCCGGAAGTCGGGTTCGTGCTGGTCACGGGGGAGTGCACGCCCCTGCGGCTGCCCGCGAGGCCTCCCACGCCCGAGGGACTTTTGGACCGCCTCGGCCAGGTGATGGGACGGATGTTCGTGGACGATGCGCTGGAGATCGCGGGCGAAAAGGAAGGCATTCGCCTATCGGGCTTTGCTGGCCTGCCGACGCTGCACAGGCCGGATGCGTCGCAGCAGTTCCTGTTCGTGAACGGGCGGCCGGTGCGCGACAAGCTGCTCGTCGGTGCCGTGCGCGCCGCCTACGCCGACCTCATTCCGCGCGGCCGTCAGCCGCTGCTCGCCATTTTCGTCGAGCTCGACCCGCGCGAGGTGGACGTCAACGTGCATCCGGCAAAGGCGGAGGTGCGGTTCCGGAACTCGGCTGCCGTTCGCGCGCTGATCGTCGGTGCGCTGGGGCATTCGTTGCGGCAGGCGGGGCACCGCGCTTCGGCTTCCGGCGGCGCTGCGGCCCTCGATGTGATCGCAAAGCGCAGTATGCCATCTCGCGAGCGCCCCCCGTCTTCCGCGTACGCGCGGCCTGCGTCCGGATACGGCGCTCCCCGGAGCTTCACGCCGGCCATCTCTTCCGGCTTTGCCGAAGCCATGCAGGCTCCGCTGGACGCCATCGATCAGCCGAGTGCCCAAGGCTTTGATCAGTCCACGACGGCAGCGACCGAACTGCTGGATCATCCGCTGGGAGCCGCCCGTTGCCAAATCCACGAGACCTACATCATCGCGCAGACCCGCAACTCCATGATCATCGTCGACCAGCACGCCGCCCACGAGCGCCTCGTCTATGAGCGGATGAAGGCGATGCTCGCCGACGGTGGGGTCGCGCGCCAGGGGCTGCTCATCCCCGAGATCGTAGAGGTCGGGGAGGACGAGGCGGCCGCCCTCGCGGAGTGCGCGGATGAGCTCTCCGATCTGGGGCTCGTTCTGGAGCGGTTCGGGCCGAACGCCGTCGTCGTGCGAGAGACGCCGGCACTGCTCGGCCAGACCGATGTGCAAGGACTGGTGCGCGATCTCGCGGCGGACATCTTGCGGGACGGAGAACGGCTCGCCCTCAAGGAACGCCTCGAAGCGGTCTGCGCCACCATGGCCTGTCATGGCAGCGTGCGCGCCGGGCGGCGGCTCACTGCGGCGGAGATGAATGCGCTGCTCCGCGAGATGGAGGCGACGCCGCTGTCGGGGCAGTGCAATCATGGCCGGCCCACATACGTCGAGCTGGCCCTCGAGGACATCGAAAAGCTGTTCGGCCGGCGCTAAGGCTATCGCTTCCGGCCGTATGCAATCAGCACCGTCACGCCTGCCATCGCCAGCAAAATGCCCGGCAGAAGCCGCCAATCGAAAACCGCGGCCTCGATGATCCCGAGTGCCACTGCCACGCTCTGCAGAAGCAGCGTCGCCAGCGGCATGAACGCGCTGGTAGCGATGAAATTCTCCGTCTGAATTTTTACGACCGATGAAAACTGCAGGTAGTTCATCGACGTGAAGACGATGCCACCCAGAAACAGCGCCATCACCATCGTGGGCCAGTGCGACAGGTCGGATGGAGCCGGTGCAAGATCGCTCCGGTCGATGAGCCCGCCTCCGGCGAGTGCTGCGGCCAAGCCGACGAGGAGCAGGCCGGCGATACCAGTCACCAGAACGACGAGACCGGTCACGCGCATTTTCTCGAATACGCTTTTTGCAGCGCGGTTCCATGGGTGGAATTCGGCTGCAAAACTGCGCAAGCAGATGGCCGCCGCAGCGATTGTCCCGTAGAGCAAACCGACGGCCTGGGTCCCAAGGTCGACAATCACGACCAATGTACCGACGCCGAGCAGGATGATGGCGGCGCCGAGCCAGACTCCGACGCCGGGGCTCCGGCGAAACGTCATCCAGCCGAGCACGATCGCCATTGGGATTGAAAGACGCAACGACAAGCTTCCTTCCGCCGGCGAGAGCGACGTCAGCGCGAGGCAAAAGCCGACCTCGACGAGAATGGCGCCGATTCCGACGAGCCAGCTCATGGGCGACAGCATGATCCTGACGGGCTCGTCGCCGAGGCCCGTGATGGCAAGCATGCCTGCCGCCGCGATCAGCAGCGAGTAGAGGATGAAGACGATGGGGTGCGCGCCATGGGCAACGGCAAAAGCGTTCATGACGCTCAGCACCGCAACGGCGAAGACATAAAGCCCGGCCTCGATCCAGCCGCTGACATTCTCGGCCGGACGGGTCTGTTGCGGCTTGGACATCTGCACGGGTGATCTTTCGTTCATGCTTCGGACTTCGGTGTGTAGCGGGCAAACACGACCTGGGTGCTGCCCCACACGCGCCGGTCGATTTCCGTGAACTCGCAGGGCAATGTAAGCTCGCTTCGCGTGGCTTCCTCGATGACGGCGATGGCTCCCTCGGCGAGCCAGCCACCGGCCGCTGCGGCAGCGAGCGCCTTCTCGGCCAAACCGCGGCCGTAAGGCGGGTCGGCAAACAGCAAGGTGAATTTTTCGCGGCTGCCGGCCGGTCCGAGATCCGTCGCATCCCGGCGGAAAATCCTCGTGATCCCCGCCAGACCGAACGCCTCGATATTGCGACGGATGAGACCGCGGCCTTCCGCGTCCTGCTCCACGAAGAGGCAGAAGCTCGCACCGCGCGACAAAGCCTCCACGCCGAGCGCGCCGGTACCGGCGAACAGGTCGATCACCTTGGCGCCCACGAGCGAAAACTCTGGGATGCCGTGGGTGAGGATGTTGAACACGGCCTCCCGCACACGGTCCGAGGTTGGCCGCAGGCGCTGGTCGCCGGGATCTTTCGGCGACGCCAGCGGCCGGCCGCGGAACCGGCCTCCGACAACTCTCATCGCCCGTCGTCCTCCGCTTTCGGCCCGTGCCGGTCGGCTTTGGCGCGCTCGGCCTTGTATCGTTCGCGGCGGGCCTTCTCCTCGTCGCTTGCCACGCTCAGACCAAGCTCGCGCGCAATCCGGGGGCCGAGCTGATCGCTGAGCACCCGCCGGCGCACCGGCTCGACTTGGCCAGGCTTCAGGTCGAGAAGCTGAAACGGCCCGAAGGAGATGCGGATGAGCCGGTTCACATCCAGGTTCAGCGTGCCGAGCACCTTGCGCACTTCGCGGTTCTTGCCTTCCCTCAGCCCGATCGTGAGCCAGACGTTGCTGCCCTGCACACGATCGAGCGTGGCCTCGATGGGGCCGTAGTGCACGCCGTCGACCTCGATGCCTTCCTTCAACTTGTCGAGGTCGGCCTGTGTGACACTCCCGTGGGCCCGTACGCGATAGCGCCTGAGCCAGCCCGTCGACGGCAGCTCCAGATGACGGGCCAGGGCGCCGTCCGTGGTCAGCAACAGCAAGCCCTCGGTGTTGAAGTCGAGGCGGCCGACCGAGATGACGCGGGGCATGCCCTCCGGAAGATTTTCGAAGACGGTCGGCCGTCCCTGCGGGTCACGATGCGTCGTGACGAGGCCGCGCGGTTTGTAGTAACGCCAGACCTGAACGGGCTCCATGTCGGGCAGGGGTTTGCCATCGACCATTACGACGTCGTCGGGGCCGACGTCGCGGGCGGGGCTTGTCAGCACCTCGCTGTTGACGGTGACGCGGCCCTCGGCGATCCAGCGCTCGGCCTCGCGGCGCGAGCACAGGCCAGCGCGGGCCATTGCCTTGGCTATGCGCATCCTGGCAGGCGGACGGCCGGCAGCGGCCTCCTGGGGCTCGGGCGGACGTGGCCGGCCGCCGGCATTGCGGCGGCTCGCCTCAGATGGCCTCGCCGTAGAGGGGCGCCGCTCCGCGCGCTTGCCGCGTTCGGCTTCGGGGCGGTGACTTCGTTGACCCGCTCGGGGCTTGTGCATGATGAACGAGTTGATCCGGTTTGAAGGAGAGGCCTTTATGGCACCGCGCTCTTCAGGAAGCCACATGGCGCTCGCGCTGGAGGAAGCCCGGCGTGCGGCAGATCGTGGCGAGGTCCCCGTGGGTGCGGTGATCGTTGCGCCCGACGGCATGGTGGTCGCCCGCGCCGGCAACCGCACGCGCGAGTTGGCCGACCCGACGGCACACGCGGAAATGCTGGTCATTCGGGAGGCCTGCCGCTCCATAGGTTCCGAGCGGCTCACCGGCTTCAGCCTCTATGTCACCCTGGAGCCATGCCCGATGTGCGCAACAGCCATCTCCTTCGCACGCATCCGGCGGCTCTACTACGGCGCGAGCGATCCCAAGGGCGGCGGCGTCGAGTCCGGGCCGCGCATCTTCACGCAGCCGACCTGCCATCATGTTCCGGAGGTCTACGCCGGCATCGGAGAGGCTGAGGCATCTCGGCTGCTCAAAGCATTTTTCGAGGCGCGCCGCGGGCCGGACTAGGCGAGAGTGGACGCGGCTTAAGGCCTATTCGGATGTCGCCGGCACGTGCGGCTCGGGCCGCGGCTCGACGGCGCGAGCCCCGCCGCCGCTCTTTGAGCCAAACATGCGCAAAAGCTCCTGCCTGAGCGCCGCCTTCGCCGGCTGTGCAGCCTGGAGTATTTCGTGCGGCCTTGTGAATTCGAGGACGTTGAACTGATCGATTGCGACCTGGATCAGGATATCAGGCTGCCGATACCGGAGCCGCTCGCGGGTGACAGACTTCTGCAGGATCTGGATCGACTGTACGATCACCTCGACCGCGGTCGGTCGCGGGCCGATATCAGCTTGGGACGTCTTCGCGTTGACGTCGATGGCGACGGTTATATCGGCCGCTCCGTCTATGAGGTCGAACGGCAGGGGATTTGCGAGCCCACCATCGACCAGAATTCGGTTGCCGATGACGACGGGCGAGAACAGGACAGGTATGGCGATGCTGGCCGCTACCGCGGGCCGCAAGGGCCCTTCGTCCAACACGACGGCCTCCTGTGAGGAAAGGTCCGTTGCGACGACCTTGAGCGGAATCTTGAGCTCGGAAAAGTCCTTCGCCACGTGGTCCGGGAACAGCAAGTCGAGCAGCGTTGCCGAATTGATGAGCGAGGAGCGCACCGGCAGCACCCGGAGCAGCCGTTGCACCGGTTCCGAACGGGCCGCGAAGAGCTGCCGGATGAGATCGAAGCGCCGGCCCAGTATTTCTTCGGTATAGGCGTGGAGCTGGGCTGCGCTGAGCCCTGAGGCATAGGCGGCCCCATAAAGAGCGCCGATGGAGGTGCCGGCTATCACGGTCGGCTTGATGCCGAACTCGTCGAAGACTTCCAGCATCAGAATGTGGGCAAGCCCGCGTGCGCCTCCCCCGCCGAGTGCCAAGGCCACGCTCGGCAGATTCTTTCGTGGCTGTCCGGAGTGTTGCTGAAGCTGCTGATCCATCTCAGCTACAACGAGGCCAAAGCGCCCTGCGCGTCAAGGCGGCACATGGTCGAAGGCAGCGCGGATGGCAGCGCGACGAGGGTCAAGAGGGTTCGCCGCCTCGCTCGCGCGCGATGGCTCTCCAGCCGATGTCGCTCCTGCAGAAGCCTTCCGGCCACTCGATCCGGCTGATCGCCTCATAGGCGCGGTCGCGGGCTTCGCTGACGGTCCGTCCGCGCGCGGTGACGTTGAGAACGCGCCCGCCATTGGAGACGATGCGCGTGCCATCGCGGCGCGTGCCGGCGTGGAAGATCTCGACGCCGGGCACCTTGGCGGCCTCCTCCAACCCGCGGATCTCCGAGCCCTTCGCGGGTGTGCCGGGATAGCCGTTGGCGGCCATGACAACCGTCAGCGCCGTGTCATCGTGCCAGCGCAGGTCGAAATTGCCGAGCACGCCGTCGACTGTCGCCATTAGCGCGGGAAGCAGGTCCGATTTGAGGCGCATCATGAGCACCTGGCACTCGGGATCGCCGAAGCGGACGTTGAATTCGATGAGCTTCGGACCCTCGGGCGTGATCATCAGCCCGGCAAACAGCACGCCCTTGTACGGCGTGCCCCGAGCCGCCATGCCGGCGACGATGGGGCGGATGATCTCGGCCATGACGCGCTCGGCCATGTCGGGCGTCATCACTGGTGCGGGTGAATAGGCCCCCATGCCGCCGGTGTTCGGGCCCGTATCACCGTCGAACGCGCGCTTGTGGTCCTGCGCCGCGCCGAGCGGGAGGGCGTGTTTGCCATCGACAAGCGCGAAAAAGCTCGCCTCCTCGCCACGCAGGTATTCCTCGATGACGACCTCGGCGCCAGCCGTTCCGAAGGCGCCGCCCAGGCAGGCGTCTATCGCCGCGTCGGCGGCTTCCCTTGTTTCGGCGATCACAACGCCCTTGCCCGCAGCAAGCCCGTCGGCCTTGACGACCACGGGCAGGGGGAGCTGCCCTGCGTACGCCTTCGCGGACGCAGCTTCGGAGAACCGGCCGTAGGCGGCCGTTGGAACACCGAGCTCGCGGCAGAGATCCTTCGCGAAGCCCTTCGAGCCTTCGAGCTGTGCAGCCGCGCGCGAGGGCCCGAAGACCTTGAACCCTGCCGCGGAAAGGTCATCGGCAATCCCGGCGACGAGCGGTGCCTCGGGACCGACGACGACGAGGTCGATCCGCTTCTCGCGGCAGAACGCCGCCACAGCCGCATGATCCGTGATGTCGAGCGGCACGCATCGAGCGACCTCGGCAATGCCGGCGTTGCCGGGCGCACAGTAAAGCGTATCGAGCAGCGGGCTTGCCGCTATGGCCCAGGCCAGAGCGTGCTCACGGCCGCCGGAACCCAGAAGGAGTACGTTCATGCAAGCCTAGTCCGGCATCTCGTGGAAAAACGGCATTTGGACGCCGCCGTATGGCGGCCACCATGGTGTATCATCGGTTCCAGACACCACATAGCAGGGATGATCGTGGCCGAATCTGCCACACAGCAGCGCACCGGCGCCAATGTCGCCGAGTATACCGTTTCCGAGCTCGCGAGCGCCATCAAGCGGGCGTTGGAGGACGGGTTCGGCTTCGTGCGTTTGCGCGGTGAAATCTCAGGCTTCCGCGGCACGCACTCTTCGGGCCACTGCTACTTCGCGCTCAAGGACGACAAGGCAAAAATCGAGGCGGTGATCTGGCGCACGACGTGGCAGCGCCTCAAGGTCAAGCCAGAGGAGGGCATGGAGGTCGTCGCGCAGGGGCGCATCACGACCTACCCGAACTCGTCCAAGTACCAAATCGTCATCGAAAGCCTGGAGCCTGCGGGCATCGGCGCGCTGATGGCTGTGCTCGAGGAGCGCAAGCGGAAGCTGGCGGCCGAAGGCCTGTTCGACGAGGACCGCAAGAGGCCGCTGCCGTTTCTGCCGCGCGTGGTCGGCATCATCACCTCGCCGACGGGGGCCGTCATCCGCGACATGCTGCATGGCTTCGACGAGCGGTTTCCCGTCTATGTGCTCGTCTGGCCTGTCAGGGTGCAGGGCGAAACCTGCTCTGCCGAGATTGCCGCCGCGATCCGCGGCTTCAACGCCCTGCCTGCAGGTGGCCCCGTTCCGCGGCCCGATGTCCTGATCGTTGCACGCGGTGGCGGCAGCCTCGAGGACCTATGGGGCTTCAACCACGAGGGCGTGGTGCGCGCGGCCGCGGAAAGCGAGATCCCGCTCATCTCCGCTGTCGGCCATGAAACGGACTGGACGCTCATCGATCTCGCCGCCGATGCCCGTGCGCCGACGCCGACCAAGGCCGCGGAATGGGCCGTGCCCAAGCATTCCGAGCTGGTGGAGGGGACGGCGACGCTCGCGTTGCGCCTCGCCAGTAGCATGCGTCGCGTCCTCGAAGGCGCTCGAACGCATCTCAAAGCCGCTGCGCGCGGCCTGCCGCGCCGCGAGGATCTGCTGGCCCTGCCGAGGCAGCGGTTCGACTCAGTTGAGCAGCGGTTGGGCCGGGCTCTGCTCGCCAACACGCGCGCGCATGCGATGCGGCACGCCCGCGTGTCTTCGCGGCTGCAACCGCGGCTGCTGGAAGCACGTCTTAATCGCTGTCGCGACCGCCTCGAGGCACTGAGCCGGCACAGCCGGGATGCGCTGTCGCGCCTTGCCGGCGCGCGGCGGTCCCGCTTCGAGCGCACGGCCGGGCGCCTCGGCATCGAGGCCGTCCGCAGCCGGGTGGATCGCGGGCGCGAGAGATTGGCGAGCTGCGGCTTGCGGGCGGAGCAGGCTTTCAGGAGCCGGGTCGCGCACGAAAGAGCCCGCCTATCGGGGCTGTCGAAGCTGCTCTTGTCCCTCAGCTACCAGGGTGTGCTGGAACGCGGCTTTGCGCTGGTGCGGGATGCCGAAGGGCACACGATCCGCTCCGTCGCCGCGGTCGGCCTGGGCACGGACATTCAGGTGGAGCTTGCCGACGGCTGCATCGACGCAGACGTGCGCGATGTCAGGACGACCAGGGGTCCGTCCCGGCCGACCGTCTCGAGCATCGTCGATCCGGCTCAGGTGCGCCAGCCCCGGCGCAAGCGCAACCCACCCCAAGGCGGACAGGGCTCGCTGTTCTGAAACAACGATGTGCGATTTCGAGCGTGTATCAGTGTCGCCCAGCCTTGACGGGCCGGTCCGCATTCGCAATCTGAAGTCTAACGGTGCTGAACGTGCCATCCGCCGAGAAGGTAAATGAATCGTTTCGAAAAACTGTTCGGATCACACGGCGAGGCTCGCGTCCGCTACCTGGATGGCGAGTTCCAGGTTTTGTCGCCGGGCGAATACGTCCGCTGCGCCGTCACGGGCGAGCAAATTCCTCTGCAGGAGTTGCGGTACTGGAGCGTCGAGCTGCAGGAGGCCTATGCGACGCCGGCCGCTTCGCTCCAGCGCTATCGTGAGCTTCGGGCCCGGCGGTCAGGTGCTTCCGGCAAGTCGAAGCAAGACTGACATCCCAAATCGGGCGCAAACGACAACGCCCCGATCGCCGGAGGCACGCGATCGGGGCCTTGTCGTTTGCAGACGTGATCGGCCGTGCGGCTCGCCGGCGATCACCAGCGGTGGCGATGCTTGCGGTGGTGGTGCCAGCAGCGCCCGATCACGCGGCGTGAAACAACCCTGCCGCGCCAGTTGATACGCATCAGTACGCGGCGTCCGCCGATGCATCGGGTCACGACGCGGGTACGGCGCCAGTGGACCTGCTGAACGGCATCAGAGGTGTTTTGAATGCCGCCGAGCACTGCAGGCGCGGCAGCCGGTGCAGCAGAAGCCGTGCTGGCCGCGCCGGTCGCGGCGGCGGCTGCCAGGACAGTCGCGAATATGGCTGACTTCAGCATCATCTTCGAATATCTCCATGCCAGTGTTGCCCAGATCGCGTCGGAACGGGTCGTTCCGATGGCCTGACACTGGCACGGCAGACATGAACGACATCGGAGCGGGTCGTTCATCAGCGGTTCAGCAGCCCGACGCTGGCCCGCTTGTTCGCTGGGATGTCGAGAGCCACACGAAAAAGGCCACCTGATCAGGTGGCCTTTCGTGAGTGAAGACTGCCGTTGGCACTGGCCGGGCGAATACGCCGGCTCACGGCGTCTCAGGAAAAACGCGGAGGCTGCTCCAACGTCCTCGCTGCGAACACGTCCCCAAACGGCAGAGTCCACATCTCACTCGACATTGGATCACCTCCTTTCCTCTGTTGAAACCTGGCGTCCAATATGAGGGGCGGCATGGTGCTCTGCAAGAGTCCGTGCGTCGCAGTGCAATGAGCCCTCAGCCGCGTGCAATCTGAATATTTGCGACGAGAGTGTGCTGATGGCCCGGATCGATGCGCACGACATCATCACCTGCATTCGCCGTTTCGACGCAAACCATCCGCCGGTAGCCGTCCTCGCCGAGATCGCCCATCTGTCTCGCCCGCTCCTCCCATGGATTCCAGACGACACTGCTGGTGCTGCCGGACTTGGTCACGATGATCCCTCGCCCGAGTCCGGAATCGTGAATGATGGCGGGTCCGGTATGGCCGAGATAGATGCGGTCGGTCTCACCGGTAATGGTGATCTGGCCGGATTGCCGCTTGCGGGCGTAGGCGTCGACCTTGTCGAGATACTCGAGGCCGTCAAAGCCTTCGATCGCCACATTGGCAATATCCGAGACCTTGAAATACGAGTGTAGCGCTTGTGTCAGCTCGAATGCCTGCGAGCCGGTGTTGCGGGTCGCGAGCTCGAGACATAGCGTTGCCCCGGCGATGAACCGCAGGCTTACTTCGGCGTGATGGGGCCACAGCGCCGCATCCTCGGGCGTCGTCTCGGTCCTGAGCGTCAGCTCTGTGACTTGCGACGTGCTGTTGGCCGACACCACCGTCCACCGGCGGTTTCGCACGAATCCATGTTGTGGTTTCGTAGGATCCGTCGGATGGGGGCCGAACCATGGCCAGCAGACAGGCACTCCCCCGCGTTGGGACATCGTTGAGGACGAGGGCCGGACAGAGGACACCCAGAAGACCTCGTCGTGGCCGTAGGGATACCAGCTTACCAGATGTGCACCATTGAGCGCGATCGTGGCCGCGCAGGCGTCGTTTCTGATCCAGGCCAACGGCTCGCCTCTTATGTCGCAAAAGCCGAGCTCGTTATCGACACCGTATTTCCGGTTCAGCTCTACTACGTCCTTCATCGGACCGGACCCGTACTCTGACTGAGTTCAGAACGCAGAAAGCTCGGCTTTGGCTGCCTGCCACGCCGTGCGCATTGGTGTATCACTGCCTCCAGCTCGGAACAGGCGGAGGGAAGGCGCTGGCATGCTGACCATCTATCACGCACACGGGGCTGGCCTTGTGAAAGCCCAAGGGGCCCTTTCCGCCGCTGAGGCCGTCTGGATCGACCTCCTCAATCCAATCCCAGCGGAGGAGGCACTCGTCGAGCGGGAGCTTGGCATCGCCGTGCCGACCCGCGAGGAGATGGCCGAAATCGAGGTCTCGAGCCGCTTATATCACGAATCCGGCGCTTACGTCATGACGGCTACGGTGCTGCATCGGGCGGAAACGGTGAGTCCAGAGTCGACAGCGATCACCTTCATTCTCACCGAGAGCAAACTGGTGACGGTGCGTTATGCCGAGCCGCGCGCCTTCTCGATTTTTCTCGCCAGGGCGCAGAAGGGCGACACGCCAATCGATTCCGCAATGGCGATATTGCTGGGCTTGCTTGAAACGATCATCGACCGTGAGGCCGACATCATCGAACGCCTGCAGGCCGATGCGGACCGCTTGGCGCAGACGATCTTCGATATGAAAGGCGGATCGGCGACGCGGACGCGACGTTTCGAGGTGATCCTGAAGCAGATTGGCCGCGAAGGAGAGATTGCGTCGAAGATGCGAGACAGCCTGCTCTCGCTCGGTCGCTTGCTGACCTACCTCAGTCAGGTAGCCCTGAGGCGCAAGGAGGCCGAACGTGTACGCGCGCAGATCAGGACGGCAAGCCGGGACGTACAATCGCTCGCCGATCACCTTAACTATCTTAATGCGCGGATCACTTTCATGCTCGATGCCTCGTTGGGGCTCGTCTCGATCGAGCAAAACCAGATCATCAAGCTCTTTTCGGTCGTGGCCGTCGTGCTGCTTCCGCCGACGCTGGTGGCTTCCATCTACGGCATGAACTTCCGCACCATGCCGGAGCTCGACTGGACTTTCGGCTATCCGCTGGCGCTCTTGCTGATGGTGCTCTCTGCCGTGCTGCCGTTCGTCTATTTCCGGCGCAAGGGCTGGCTGTAGGCGAGCGGTCGACATCATACGAGGGCGCGCATAGTCTTCCCCCATCGACAACGGAGGAATGCGGAAGCCATGGATCTTGGCATCAGAGGCAGGTCGGCAATCGTTTGTGCCGCTTCGAAAGGATTGGGCAGGGGCTGCGCCGAGGCGTTGGCGCGCGAAGGCGTGGCGCTGACCATTTGCGCCCGCGGCAAGGAGGCGCTCGAAGCGACGGCGGAGCACCTGCGCGGGCTGGGCGCGGCAAGCGTTACGACCGTCGTCTGCGATGTGACGACGGAGGAAGGCCGCCGGGCGCTGCTCGCCGCCTGTCCCAACCCGGATATTCTGATCAACAACGCCGGCGGGCCGCCTCCCGGCGACTTCAAGAACTTCTCGCTCGATGATTGGCGCAAAGCTGTCGAAGGCAACATGCTGACGCCGATCGCGCTCATTCACGCGACCGTCTACGGCATGATGGAGCGCGGCTTCGGACGCATCGTGAACATCACCAGCTCGTCTGTGAAAGCACCCATTCCGACGCTCGAATTATCGAACGGTGCCCGCTCCGGCCTGACCGGCGCGGTCGCGGCGCTCGCCCGCAAGACGGTGCATCGGAACGTCACGATCAACGCGCTGCTGCCTGGACCTTTCGAAACGGACCGCCTCAGGGCCACTACGCGGAAGATCGCGGAGGCGCGCGGTCAGCCGTATGAGGTGGTGCACGAGGCGCGCAAGAACGAGGTTCCGGCAAAGCGCTTCGGCACTCCGGAAGAGTTCGGCGCGACTGCGGCTTTTCTCTGCTCCGCCCACGCCGGCTACATCACCGGCCAGAATATCGTGATCGACGGCGGCGCCTTCCCCGGGACGCTGTAGACGAGAGCCGGTCCCCTCGGGAATGCAGGCCTTCTCCCCGCATTGCAGGGAGAAGGCTTGAGGCCCGCGTCAGGACAGGTTCTCGATGTAGCCCTGCTCGTTGACGTACATCTGCTCTGCGGAGGGCACGCGCGGCAGGCCGGGCATGCGCATGAGATCGCCGCAAACCGCAACGACGAACTCGGCGCCTGCGGAGAGGATCACCTCGCGGATGTTGACGACGTGGCCCGTCGGTGCGCCGCGCAGGTTGGGGTTGGTCGAGAACGAGTACTGCGTCTTGGCCATGCAGATCGGCAGGTGACCGTAGCCGTTGGCCTCGAAGTCCTTGAGCTGGTTGCGGACAGTGGCGTCGGCGCTGATATCAGACGCGCCATAGAGCTCCGTGGCGATCGTCCTGATCTTGTCCCACAGCGGCATCTCATCCGGGTAGAGCGGCTTGAAGTTCGCCTTTCCGCTGTCGCACAGCTCGACCACATACCGGGCCAGCTCTTCTGTGCCCTTGCCGCCGTCGGCCCAATGGGTGCACAGGAAGGCGCGTGTCCCCATGCTCTCGGCGAGCTCCTTGACCGCCGCGATCTCGGCATCGGTATCCGTGACGAAGCGGTTGATGGCCACAACGGGCGGAATGCCGAACTTGGCCACGTTCTCCAGATGACGCTTGAGGTTCTCCGCGCCCTTGCGGACCGCCTCCACGTTCTCGCCCTTCAGGTCTTCCTTGGCGATGCCGCCGTGCATCTTGAGCGCCCGGACGGTGGCGACGATCACGGTCGCCGACGGCTTGAGGCCGGCTTTGCGGCACTTGATGTCGAAGAACTTCTCCGCGCCGAGGTCGGCACCGAAACCGGCTTCTGTCACGACATAGTCGGCGAGCTTCAAGGCCGTTTTCGTCGCCAGAACCGAGTTGCAGCCGTGGGCGATGTTGGCGAACGGACCACCGTGGACGAACACGGGGTTGTTCTCCAGCGTCTGCACGAGGTTCGGCATCAGTGCGTCCTTGAGCAGGACAGTCATCGGACCGTCAGCCTTGAGATCGCGGGCGAAGAGCGGCTTTCTGTCCCGCGTCGTGCCGAAGACGATGTTGCCGAGCCGGCGCCTGAGATCCTGCAGGTCGGTGGCCAGGCAGAGGATCGCCATGACCTCAGAGGCGACCGTAATGTCGAAGCCGTCCTGCCGCGGGAAGCCGTTCGACACGCCGCCAAGCGAGTTGATGATGGAGCGCAGCGCGCGGTCGTTCATGTCCATGACACGGCGCCAGGAGATGCGCCGCGGATCGATGCCGAGGCTGTTGCCCCAATAGATGTGATTGTCGATCAGCGCGGCGAGCAGATTGTTCGCCGAAGTGATGGCATGGAAGTCGCCCGTGAAATGAAGGTTGATGTCCTCCATCGGCACGACCTGGGCGTATCCGCCACCGGCCGCGCCGCCCTTCATGCCGAAGCAGGGGCCGAGCGATGGCTCCCGCAGGCAGCACATGGCCTTGGCGCCGATCCGGTTCAGTCCGTCGCCGAGACCGACCGTGGTCGTGGTCTTACCCTCGCCGGCCGGGGTCGGGTTGATCGCCGATACAAGGATCAGCTTGCCGTCCTTTCGGTCTTCGAGCGTTTTGATGAAATCGAAGGAGACCTTGGCCTTGGTGGGGCCGTAGTTCAGCAGCGCCTCGGGAGGGATGCCGACCTTTTTGCCGACCTCTGCGATCGGCTTCATTTTGGCCTCGCGAGATATTTCGATATCCGATTTGAAGGCCACGGGCGTCGCTCCTCCTGACTGTTTCTTGGATGTGGTTGTTTGCTTGGGCGATGGCGGATCGAACCGATCTCCGACCTTGAGGCCGGCGGACACCGCATATTCGGTTGCCGGGATCTTCTGACCGCCGGCAGCACGAACTCGTTTGACGAGAATGCGGCCACCTTTTGCGGCGACCTGAATGCCTTCGCCGGTAATGGCCATGATCTCGCCGGGATTTCCCGAGCCGTCGAGCTTGGCGCAATCGAAGATGTCGATCCGGGTGCCTTTGAGGATGCTCCACGCGCCAGGGGCCGGGTTGGTGGCGCGGATCAGGTTGTAGACCTCGGAAACAGGCTTCGACCAGTCGATCTCGGCCAGATCCTTCTTGAACCAGCTCTCGTAGGTCGCTTTCGAATGATCCTGCGGGATCTTCGGCGCCTTGCCCTCGCGCACGAGGTCCACGGCCTCCATCATGGCATCGACGCCGAGCGGGAAGAGCTTCTTGAAGTAGACATCGCCCAATGTTTCGTCAGGGCCGATATCGACTTCCTTCTGGAGGAGGATCGGGCCTTCGTCGAGACCTTCGTCCGGCCAGAAAATCGTGAGCCCGGTGCGCGTGCGCCCCATGGCGATGGGCCAGTTTATCGAGGACGGGCCGCGATGCAGCGGCAGAAGCGACGGGTGATACTGGATCGTTCCGAGCCGCGGTGCATCGAGCACCGGCTGCGGCACGAACAGCGTCACGTAGGCCATCACGCACAGGTCGGGTTCGAATGAGCGCATCAATTCAAGTGCTTCAGGCGTCTTCCAGGACTTCGGCTGGTGGACAGGAAGCCCCTTCTCCTCGGCAAAAACTGCGAGCGGGTCGCGCGCCTTGCCCTCCTTGTCCGGAGCGCAGAACACGGCAACGACATTCTCGCCGCGTTCGAGAAGCCTCTCCAGAACCGCCTTGCCGAAGGCCTCCTGCCCGTGAACTACGATGCGCATGTGATTCCTTCCCGATCGATTATTCCGATCCACCTCTTACCTACGTGGATCTCCGTCTTGCGAGGACAATCCTTTTTAGACGGCATCGTCGCAAGAACAGAGTCGTCATGCCCGCGAAGGCGGGCATCCACGCCAGATTCCTATATTTGCTCCAAATTGTCGGCAGGAGGCTCCTGGCCGCCTGTTGATCTCATTCGAATCTCGCCCGTTTCATTCCAAAGATCAGTCCATTCAGGATTAACCTGTTCGATGAGGCGGACCTTCCAGGCGCGGTTCCACTTTTTAAGCTGCTTCTCCCGCCGAATCGCTTCCGCCATGGCCGTGTGCATCTCGAAATAGACGAGCGTGTGGACGCCGTACCTCTTCGTTATCAATCAGGTCTTGCTTGTGCAGACTTACGCGTCCGAAGAGATTGCTTGTCACGCCCACGTAAAGAATACCATTTCGGCTGCTTGCGAGGATGTAGACGCAGGGTTGTTTAGGATGACCTGGGGTCAGCATCAAACGGACAGATCGAAATTACGACCAGCTTGCGTGGATCCCCGCCTTCGCGGGGATGACGCTAGCTGGATTCGCTCTCAGCACAAGGACTACTCCGCCGCGGCCCGTTTCTGCGGGGGCTCGGTGGCTTCCCTGATCTCGGCAATTTCCTCCTCGCTGTAGCCGAGGACATCGCGCAGGATTTCCTCCGTGTGCTCGCCGAGGAGAGGCGAGCGCTTCACGTCCGCGGGGCTATCCGACAGCTTGATCGGGTTCCCCACGGTGAGGTACTTGCCGCGGGTCGGATGGTCGACCTCGACGATCGTGCCGGTCGCGCGCAACGACTGATCCTCTGCCAGCTCCTTCATCGACAGGATCGGACCGCAAGGGATGTCATACCGGTTGAGGATTTCCATGGCCTCGAACTTCGTCTTGGTCATGGTCCACTGCTCAATCCGATCGAACACCTGCTTGAGGCGCGGCAGTCGCGCCTGGGGTGTCGCGAAATCGGGGTGCGTCTTCCAGTCGGGCTCGCCGATCACGTCGCAGATCTTGTCCCAGACGGGCGCCTGCGTAATGAAGTAGATGTAGGCGTTGGGATCGGTCTCCCAGCCTTTGCATTTCAGAATCCAGCCCGGCTGTCCACCGCCCGAGGCGTTGCCAGAACGCGGCACTGCATCACCGAACGGCTTGCCCTCGCTGTACTGCGGGTACTCCGTCAGTGGACCATGTGCCAGTCGCTGCTGGTCACGCAGCTTCACGCGGCAAAGATTGAGCACTCCGTCCTGCATCGCACAGGTGACGCGCTGGCCGCGCCCCGAGTGGGTACGGTGATAAAGCGCCGTGACGATACCAAGCGCGAGATGCAGGCCGGTGCCGCTGTCGCCGATCTGTGCGCCGGTGACGAGCGGCGGGCCATCGTCGAAGCCGGTGGTCGAGGCTGCGCCGCCGGTGCACTGGGCGACGTTCTCGTAGACCTTGCAGTCCTCGTATGGGCCGGGTCCGAAACCCTTGATCGAGGCGTAGATCATCCGCGGATTGAGCTCCTGGATGCGCTCCCAGGAAAAGCCCATGCGGTCGAGCACGCCGGGTGCGAAATTCTCGACCAGCACGTCGCATGCCTTGATGAGGCGCTCCAGCACCTCCTTGCCCTTGGGATGCTTTGTGTCGAGCGTGATCGACCGCTTGTTGTGGTTCAGCATCGTGAAGTAGAGGCTGTCCACTTTCGGGAGGTCCTGGAGCTGGCCGCGCGTGATGTCGCCGACGCCGGGGCGCTCGACCTTGATCACATCTGCGCCGAACCAGGCCAGAAGCTGCGTGCAGGTCGGACCGGACTGAACGTGCGTGAAGTCGAGGATACGCACCCCTTCAAGAGCTTTCATTTGTATGCCTCCCTTACTTCTTCTTGACCACGCTCTGCGGGTTGAGGTTACCGATGCGGCCGCTTTCGGTACCCGCCGCCGGGTCGATCACTGCATTGATGAGGGTTGGTTTGCCTGAATCCATGGCGGCGCTGACGGCGCGGTAGAGCTCGTCGGGCGTCGTCACGTGGGCGCCTGCGCCGCCGAACGCTTCCATGATCTTGTCGTACCGGGCGTCCTTGACGAAGACCATCGGCGAAGGGTCGGGGCCACCGGTCGGATTGACGTCGACACCGCGGTAGATGCCGTCATTGTTGAAGACCACGACGCAGACCGGCAGCTTGTAGCGGCAGATCGTTTCGACCTCCATGCCGGAGAAGCCGAAAGCGCTGTCGCCTTCCACCGCAAGCACGGGCTTGCCGGTCTCGATGGCGGCAGCGATGGCGAAGCCCATGCCGATGCCCATGACGCCCCAGGTGCCCACGTCCAGGCGTTTGCGCGGCTGGTACATGTCGATGATGCCGCGCGCGAGGTCGAGCGTGTTGGCGCCCTCGTTGACGAGGATCGCATCGGGGCGCTCCTTGATCACGTTGCGCAGCGCGCCGAGCGCGCTGTGGAAATCCATGGGCGCCGTGTTCTTCATCAGCTTCGGCGCCATTTTGGCGATGTTTTCCTCTTTCTTCGCCTTGACGGCGTTGATCCAGTCCGCGGGCGGCGCGGGCCAGTTGGCGCCGATGCCGCCGAGCAGAGCGGAGACGCACGAGCCAATGTCGCCGACGACGGGCGCGGCGATCTCGACGTTGCTGTCCATCTCCCGGGGTTCGATGTCGATCTGGATGAACTTCTTCGGTGCGTTGCCCCAGGTCTTGCCTTTGCCGTGCGACAGCAGCCAGTTGAGGCGAGCACCGATGAGCATCGCGACGTCGCATTCTTTGAGCACCAGTGAGCGCGCCGCACCCGCGCACTGCGGATGCGTATCCGGCAGAATGCCCTTCGCCATGCTCATCGGCAGGAAGGGGATCCCAGTTTTCTCGATGAGGGTGCGGATTTCGTCATCCGCCTGCGCGTAGGCCGCGCCTTTACCCAGAATGATGAGGGGACGCTTGGCGCTTTTCAGAACATCGAGCGCGCGATTGACGGCGGATGGAGCGGGGATCTGCGCCGGTGCCGGATCGATCACCTTGACCAGCGATTTGGCCCCGGCCTCGGCCGTCATCACCTGCGGGAACAGCTTGGCCGGCAGATCGAGGTAGACGCCGCCCGGGCGCCCCGAGACCGCCGCGCGGATGGCACGCGCAACGGCGATGCCGATATCCTGCGCGTGGAGCACGCGAAAGGCTGCCTTGCACAGCGGCTTGGCGATCGCGAGCTGATCCATCTCTTCGTAGTCGCCCTGCTGCAGGTCGACAATCTCGCGCTCGGACGAGCCGCTCATCAGGATCATCGGGAAGCAGTTGGTCGTGGCGTTCGCGAGCGCGGTCAGGCCGTTGAGAAAGCCGGGCGCCGAAACGGTGAGGCAGACGCCGGGCTTCTTCGTCAGGAAGCCGGCGATGGCGGCCGCATTGCCGGCGTTCTGCTCGTGCCGGAACGAGATGACCCGCATGCCTTTAGCCTGCGCCAAGCGGCCCAGATCCGTGATCGGGATTCCAGGCACACCGTAGATCGTGTTGATGCCGTTGAGCTTGAGGGCGTCGATGACGAGATGAAAGCCATCCGTCAGCTCTTGCTCCTGGGCACCTGCCTGTGCCTCGATGCCTTGCGCTGTCGCGGACATTTCGCTCCTTCCTCAGGTCCTGTTCCGGGGGGCGCTAGTCGAGGTCGACGTAGCGTTCAACGTGATCTCTGAGCCGCAGCGTATGCTCGCGCACCAGCCGTTCGGCTCGTTCCGTATCGCGTGCCTCGAGCGCGGCGACGATCTCCTTGTGATCGACCACTGAACGCCGTGCACGATCCTGCTCGAAGATAGTCCGCTGCCGAATGGCCCGAACGTGAAAGAACAGCTTGTCCGTGAGCTCGCGGATCAGCTCGCACTTGCCGAGCCCGATGATCGCCTGGTGAAAGCGGATGTTCGCGTCCGAGTACTCGCCCATCTTTCGGGCGACCTCGTCCGTGGAGAACGCGTCGATCAGGTCGTGCAGGCTGGCGATCTCGCTGTCGGTGGCTTCCTTGGTGGCCAGGCGTGCCGCCATGCTCTCGAGCGCCGCCCAGACCGTGATCATCTCCATGATCTCGGCCTTCGTCTTGCGTACGATGTAAATGCCGCGCCGCGCAACGATACGGACCAATCCCTCCTGGTCGAGCTGGGCCAACGCCTCTCTCAGTGGCGTACGGCTCACGCCGAACTGCGCCGAGAGCTGGCGCTCGTCGAGACGCAGCTCGGCGTTGCTGTCATAAATGTTCATGTTGAGGATGGCAGACTTCAACGCCTCGTAGGCCCGAGTCTTGAGACTCTGGGCTTCTCCGAGAGGCGTGATCCTGATCTGAGTACTGGCCATCCGAATGCCTGAATAGGGTGAAAGCCGTTCTCCTTCCGGAGCACGGCGCATCCGTTATCTCTGGTATACCATACACCAGACAGCCTGTCGCAGGCAAGTGCGGCACACACGATCGCTCTGGGCCGAGCTGAAACAGGCGAGCGGTTCACAGTTCGATCGTCATGTCAAATTCGACCGTCATGAGAAAACAGCAAACCTGAAAGCAACGAATCCGGGATTGCGCATCGCTCGATCGCGGGTATATGGTATACCAAAATCCGCAACGAATGCGCACGTTGCGAGCAAGCAGGGTTTCGAGAATCCTGCTTGGAAATGACAGAGAGGAAATCGTCCGTTGGAAGAAATCGCCTCGCTTATGCAGGGCTTCGCCGTCGTTCTGACGCCGTTCAACCTGCTCTTGATGCTCGTGGGCATTCTCCTTGGCGTCATCATCGGAGTCCTGCCCGGCCTCGGCGGCGCCAATGGCGTCGCAATCCTTCTTCCACTAACATTCTCGATGCCGCCGACCTCGGCGATCATCATGTTGAGTTGTATTTATTGGGGGGCGCTGTTCGGGGGCGCAATAACGTCCATTCTGTTCAATATTCCTGGAGAGCCGTGGTCCGTCGCCACGACATTCGACGGGCACCCCATGGCCCAGAAAGGAAAGGCCGACGAGGCTTTGACGGCGGCATTCACGTCGTCGTTCGTGGGCGCGATGGTGGCGGTGATCGTCATCACCTTTCTCGCCCCGCTCGTTGCAAGCTTTGCACTGCAGTTCGGCCCGGCCGAATTTTTCGCAGTTCAATTCCTGACATTCGCCAGCTTCATTGGAATGGGCAGAGGCTCGCCATTCAAGACACTTGCATCCATGTGCCTCGGTTTCGCGCTGGCCTCGGTCGGGCTCGACAACGTGACCGGGCAGCTGCGGATGACGTTCGGTTTCGAGTCGCTCCTTAACGGGTTCGTATTCCTCGTCGCGGTCATCGGTCTGTTCGGGATCGGCGAGATCCTCTCGTCAATGGAAGAAGGTTTGAGCTTCTCCGGCGCCCAGGCCAAGATCCGAATGAATGCTGTCCTGCAGACGTGGAAGCGGTTCCCCAGGCTCTGGTTCACATTCTTGCGCAGCTGCGTGATTGGCTGCTGGATGGGAATTACTCCGGGCGGCGCCACGCCTGCCTCGTTCATGAGCTACGGGCTGGCCAAACAATTTTCAAAGAACAGTTCGAATTTCGGGAAAGGAGAGATCGAAGGGGTCGTGGCACCGGAAACCGCGGCCCATGCTGCGGGGACGAGCGCACTTCTCCCGATGATCACGCTCGGCATTCCTGGCTCACCGACCGCGGCCGTGCTGCTCGGAGGGCTCATGATCTGGGGCCTCCAACCTGGTCCGATGCTGTTCATCGAGCAGCCCGATTTCGTCTGGGGATTGATCGCATCCATGTATCTCGGCAATGTCGTCGGGCTCATGATCATCTTGACGTGCGTGCCCTTGTTTGCCGCAATTCTGCGAATCCCGTTCTCGATCATCGCGCCCATCATTCTCGTCATCTGCGCGGTTGGCGCCTACACGGTGAACAACTCCATGTTCGACGTTTGGATGATGGTTGTTTTCGGGGTGGTGGGATACGTATTTGTGAAGCTCGGCTACCCGCTGCCGCCCCTCGTCCTGGCGCTGGTGCTCGGCGATATGGCCGAAGGCTCGTTTCGGCAGGCCATGCTTCTGAGCCAGGGAGATCTATCGATATTCTTCTCCAATTGGCTCGTCAGCAGCATCATGGGGCTGGGCCTCATCCTGCTGTTCTGGCCAGGGATCAGGATGCTGATCGCCTTCGCGAAACCAAAACCGCAACACGCGTGAGAATCGCCGGAGGAAGGGTGTACTTTGAAGGATGAACCCCTCGAGGGTTCCAAAAGCAATCAGAAATTTTTCGAGGAAACGAAAAAGGAGCTGGAGATGCGCAAGCTGAATAAGGCACTAACGGTAGCATGTGGCTTGGCAGCCGCCCTCGCCATGACGGCACCACCTGCTTTGGCATGGGAGCCGACCAAGGCGGTCACCTTCGTCATCCCTGCGGGAACTGGCGGCGGTGCTGATCAGATGGCCAGGTTCATCCAAGGAGTCGTCAGCAAGCATAAGCTGATGGACCAGCCCATCGTGGTGATCAACAAGTCGGGTGGAGCCGGAGCGGAGGGCTTCCTCGAGGTCAAGAACAGCAAAGGCGACCCACATAAGATCATCATCACACTGTCGAACCTGTTCACCACGCCTCTGAGCACAGGGACACCGTTCAGTTGGAAGGACCTGACACCCGTTGCCATGCTGGCGCTCGACCAGTTCATTCTCTGGGTGCCTGCGGATGCTCCATACAATACGGCCAAAGAGTACGTCGAGGCCGTGAAGGCTGGTGCAGACAGGCAGTACAAGATGGGTGGCACTGGTTCCAAGCAGGAGGATCAGATCATCACGGTCGCCATCGAGCGGCAGACCGGCGGTAAGAAGTTCACCTACGTACCGTTCCAGGGTGGCGGCACGGTTGCTGTCCAGCTCGTAGGAAAACACATCAACTCGTCGGTCAACAATCCGATCGAGGCCGTCCAGCATTGGAAATCGGGTGCTCTCAAGCCGCTCTGCATCTTCGACAGCAAGCGGTCGACCTATAACGAGAAGGTGACGAGCGACAAGGCGTGGAGTGACATTCCGACCTGCATGGAGGCGGGCCTGCCGGTAGAATACCAAATGCTGCGCGGCATTTTCATGCCGGGCGGTGTGACCGAAGACCAGGTCAAATTCTACGTCGATCTCTTCCAGAAGGTGAGGGAAACCCAAGAATGGAAGGACTTCATGAAGAATGGTGCCTTCAACCAGACATTCATGAGCGGCGAAGAATTCAAGAAGTGGGTCGAGAATGCCGAGAAGGTCCACTATGACCTTATGAAAGAGGCGGGCTTCCTCGCCGCTGGCAAGTGAACACCATACAAGGCAGACCGGAACTTCCGGTCTGCCTTCTGCTTTCAGATCGATTCCCCGGGGCACCCGATGCACGGCAACGACAGTTCGGACGATCAAGAGAGCGTCGTCTCTAACAGGACGATGGATATCGTCGTCGCGCTGCTCCTGATTCTGGTCAGCGCAATCGTGATTTATGACAGTGCGCGACTTGGATTTGGTTGGCGTGAAAACGAGGGGCCTGCGTCCGGATACTTCCCGTTTTACATCGCCGTGATCATGGCGTTCGCCAGCTTGATGAATTTGCTGCGCGCCGTTCTCGCGCGGGACGGCGCGGGCAGCGGATCCTTCGTCTCGAAGCCGGCGCTGATGCGCGTCCTCGCGGTCTTGATACCGTCCTTCATCTTCGTTTGGGTGATCCAGCTTCTCGGGCTTTACGTTGCTGCGGCGATTTTCATCACCGCATTCATGCTGACACTGGGGCGCGAGTCGATTTTCAGATCGCTTCTCATCGGCATTTCGATTCCGGTCCTCCTCTTCATACTCTTCGAGATATGGTTCCTGGTGCCGCTGCCAAAGGGTCCGGTGGAGAATTTCCTCGGCTATTGATCACAATTTCGATGCTCTTCGGCGTTGCGGTTCGGCGCTGAACTGCGGCCGGGGGAGTGCCGGATGAAGACCTGAGCCGGCAGGGCCTCCCGCTTTCGCCTGCTCAGAACTTGCGTGCTGACACTGAAGCCGGAAGGCCTGCGCGGGGCGGCGATTTCGGCAATGGCGAAAGGACTTGCGCCGGCTCAGATGTGCTCATGCCAGCGCCGGCCCGAGCGGCGCTTGAGAGGCGCTGGGGAGCCACGCGATCGACGCGGAGATCCTCGAGGTTCCCGATTTCGGCTGGAGCAGGCCAGAGTTGCCAGCTGAGCTCCCATTCTTCCGATAGTGCTACCACTCCCCCATTTCGACCTCGGGCATGGCCCCGGCACGTGATCCCCGAGCAAGCATATGCTCGGGGTCGGGCAGCCAAAACCCAGCTGGAAGCAGACTCAGCCGTGGCCGATTTTTCGACCAGCGCGCTGCGTGATCAGCCAGCCGGTCAGAATGACTGCCAGTGCGCCAATCACCTCCAGGACACGCGAGATGGTCTTCGGTGTCGTGTGCAGGCTCTGTCCAAGGGTTTCGAAGAAGGGGCGCAGGACGGGTTCCGTCGCGATCAACTCGCCGGAAATCCAGCCGAGCAGCGCCGCACCACCCCAGACGAGAATCGGGAAGCGGGTCAGCAGGGTCATGATGAGCGTCGATCCAGCAACGACCAGGGGAATGCTGAGTGCCAAGCCAAAAATTATGAGATACGTATGGCCGCCGGCTGCAGCCGCAATCGCGAGCATATTGTCCAGACTCATCACGAGATCAGCAATCGCGACGATGCGAACGGCCTCGAACAGGCTGGTCCCGCTCTTTACGCTGCCTTCATGGCCTTCCTCCGACGTGAGCAGCTTGACGGCAATCCAGAACAGGAGACCGCCGCCGATCAGCTTCAACCACTGCACCTCGAGAAGGAATTGAATAAGAACGGTGAAGAAGATGCGCAGCAGAACCGCAACACCGGCGCCCAAAATGATGCCAGTCATTCGCTGTCGAGGCGGGAGAGATCGGCACGCGAGCGCGATGACAACGGCGTTGTCACCGGCGAGGACGATGTCGATGCCGACGATGCGCAGGATGTTCACGATGAGCGCAGCATCGAACCCGAGCAGCTCCTGAACATAGCTGGCGAATTGATCTCCGACCGCGGCTGCCGCAACTAGCAATTCCATCCCATTCTCCTGTGGCGCAGACCTTCCCTCGCGCCAGCCCCTTCAAGAACGCGCTGTCATCCCATGCTTCGCGTGCGATCGGGGATCGCAGCTCTCTCGGCACAATCTCTGTTCGGCCGTGAAGAGTGCGCAAGGCAGCACCCGCATTCAAAGCTGAGCAACGTCCCCCGTCTGCAAATCCATGGTCGCATGCTCGACATCGCTACGCAATTGGCATATTGTATTTGGTATGCCAGTGCCTCGGCGACCGTATTCGTCCGTTGCGGAACGGATTGCAAGGCGACACATCGCGAAAGGGCGCTGCAGTTGGCCGCCCGGAGTGAAAGATCGAGAAGCGGAATAGGCCGGGGCTGGCCGGCAGACGGACCGGATTGCAGGAGGAGCGGTCCATGAACCTGCACGAATTCCAGGCCAAGGAGCTTCTGGCCCAGTTCGGCGTGCCCATTCCGCGTGGGCGGATCGCTGCGAGTCCGGCAGAGGCCGCATCCGTGGCGCGGCGCCTGGGGTTTGCGCAGTGCGTGGTGAAGGCGCAGGTAAACGCCGGTGATCGCGCGGCCAACGGCGGCATTCGTTTTGCCTCTAGCGTCGATGAAGCCGGGAGAATGGCAGCCGAGCTGATCGGCTCACCGCTCGTCACGGCCCAGACAGGGCCGGCCGGAAAGTTGGTGCGCTGGGTTTACGTGGAGGAAGCCGTCGCTTTCAAGCGTGAACTCTACGTCGCCGTCGTGGTCGACAGGACCGCCGGCGCGCTGGTTCTTGTCACGCGGGACCGCGACGCCGGCCCGGATGCCGGGATGACCACGCGCCTCGAGTTGTCTGAAGCAGGGGTCAGAGGGGATTTCGAAAAGGCCGCAGCGGCTTTCCGGCTCGAGCCATCCCTTACGTCGCTGCTGGCGAAGCGGATGTCGCAAATCGCGCAAGCGGCGGTGGCGCTCGATGCCATGCTGGTCGAGATCAGCCCTCTCGTTCTAACACATTCCGGCGAGTTCATCGCGCTCGATGCCAAAATGAGCGCGGACCACAACGCACTCTTCCGCCATCCTGATCTCATCGGGCTGCGCGAAGTGAGCGAGGCGGAGGACGGCGATCCCATCGCGCTGGCCGCGGACCTTCATCAGATCAACTACATGCGGCTCGACGGTGATATCGGGCTGGTCGTCAACGGGGCCGGGCTGGCGCTCGCGACGCTCGATCTTCTGCACGCGGCAGGCGGCCGGCCGGCCAACTTCATGGATATCCGCACCACCGCCTCGACACTCGACATCGCTTATGCCTTCGAGCTGATCGCAGCCAACCCGCGCGTCGGGGCGGTGCTGGTCAACGTGCATGGCGGCGGCATGCAGCGCTGCGATACCATCGCGGACGGGATCGGCATCGCCGTGCGCCGGCGGGCATGCCCGGCACCGATTGTCGTCCGGCTTGCCGGCAACAATGCCGAATTCGCCGCGAGCCGCTTCAGGAGCTATGGTGTTCCTGTCATTGAGACGGCCGACATGTGGGAAGCGGCGAATACCGCCGTGCAACTCGCAACCCGGAAGGCGGCGTGATGGCGGTCCTCGCGAACAGAGACACGCGCGTCATTTGCCAGGGCCTGACAGGCCGGGCAGCGACGTACCACGTCGGACGCATGATCGCCTACGGCACGCGGCTCGTGGCCGGTGTGACGCCCGGCAGGGGCGGGCAGCGCCATCTCGATGTGCCCGTGTTCGATACCGTGGCCGAAGCGGCCGCCGAAACGGGCGCAACCGCGAGCCTCGTGTTCGTGCCGCCCGCCAACGCTGCCGATGCGATGATCGAGGCCATCGATGCCGGCATCGAGCTCGTCGTCTGCGTCACCGAGCGCGTGCCCGTCATGGACATGATTCGCGTTCGCCAGAAGCTGGCGGGCTCCCGCACGCGGCTCGTCGGTCCGAACTCGCAGGGGGTCCTCGTGCCCGGCGAGACCCAGCTCGGCGTGATGGCGACCATCAATGCCCGGCGCGGGCCCGTCGGGATCGCGTCACGTTCGGCCTCTCTGACCAGCGAGGTCGTTGCACAGACGACAGCCGCAGGGCTCGGCCAATCCACGACGATCGGCGTCGGCGGGGATCCCGTGCACGGCATCGGGCTCGCAGAGAGCGTTCGGCTTTTTCTCGACGATCCCGCCACCGAGGGTATCATCCTGATCGGTGAGATCGGCGGAAATGACGAGGAAGAGGCGGCCGCTTTGATCAAAAGGCTGGCGCCCGACAAACCGATCGTAGCGCTCGTGGTCGGCAGACATGCGCCGGCGCAGCAGCGAATGGGGCACGCTGGCGCCCTCGTGGCTGGTCAAGCGGGCAGCGCTGAGGCCAAGATGGAAGCATTGCGGGAGGCTGGCGTGCTGATCGCGCCGCGGGCCGACCTCGTGGGCATGACGATGCGGCAAGCTTTGGTGGGCTGAACGATGAACGATATGAGCAACTCAGGGCCGCGCGGCGGCCGGCGGAACCATCCCGGTTCCGGCCGGCGCAAGGCGCCGATGTTCCCGAAAGGCCGCGTGCTGCGCCAGGAGGAGGTCGAGGCCGTTCGCCAGCTGATCGGTCCTGGTCCTTACGAGCGCGCACTGCTGATCGAATACCTGCACAAGATCCAGGATGCGGAGCACTGCCTGCCCGCCGGTCACCTGCACGGGCTGGCCGAGCTGATGCGCATCCCCATGGCGGAGGTGTACGAGGTCGCGACGTTTTACGCGCACTTCGATGTGGTCAACGACGGTGAGGCGCGGCCGCCCGCGGTGACGATCCGTGTCTGTGACAGCCTGTCGTGCATGCTGGCGGGCGCCGAATCACTGCTGAAGGCGCTTCAACAGGAATCGCTGCCCGGGGTGCGCGTCGTGCGGGCGCCGTGCATGGGCTCTTGCCACACGGCTCCTGCGCTCGAAGTGGGCCACAAGCATGTCGACAATGCCACCGTGGACAAGGTCCGGGCGCTGCTGGCCGCCGGCGACACGCATCCTGATATTCCGCCGTACCAGGACTTCGAGGCCTATCGGGAGGATGGTGGATACAAGATCCTGGCGTCCTGTCTGTCCGGCGAACGCAAGGTCGAGGAAGTGATCGCGACGCTCTCCGACGGCGGCTTGCGCGGCCTTGGCGGCGCCGGGTTCCCGACAGGCCGCAAGTGGAGCCTCGTGCGCGCCGAGAAGGCGCCGCGGCTGATGGCCGTCAACGGCGACGAGGGCGAGCCGGGCACGTTCAAGGACCGGCATTACCTCGAGCGCCGCCCGCATCAGTTCCTCGAAGGCATGCTGATCGGCGCATGGGCGGTCGAGGCCGCCGAGGTCTTCATCTACATGCGCGACGAATACCCGGCGGTGCTCGAGATCCTGCGTCGCGAGGTGCCGAAGCTCGAGGCCGCGGGCCTGACGCGCCACACGAAGGTGCACATCCGCCGCGGCGCGGGCGCCTATATCTGCGGCGAAGAAAGCGCGATGATCGAGTCGATCGAGGGCAAGCGCGGCCTGCCGCGGCACCGGCCGCCGTATGTGGCGCAGGTGGGCATCTTCGGCCGCCCGACGCTCGTCAACAATGTCGAGACGCTTTACTGGGTGCCAGAAATTCTCGCCAAAGGCGCGGATTGGTTCGCGTCACAGGGCAAGAATGGTGCAAAAGGCTTCCGCTCTTACTCCGTTTCCGGACGAGTGAAGAACCCCGGCGTGGTGCTTGCACCTGCGGGCTCGACTGCGCGGGATTTGATTGAATTGTGCGGTGGGATGGCCGACGGGCACACGTTCAAGGGCTATCTGCCGGGCGGCGCGTCGGGCGGCATCCTTCCCGCATCCATGGCCGATATCCCGCTCGATTTCGGACAACTCGAGAAATACGGCTGCTTCGTCGGAAGCCACGCGGTGGTCATTCTTTCCGACAAGGACGACATGAAGGCGGTCGCGCTCAATCTCATGAAGTTTTTCAAGGACGAGAGCTGCGGGCAATGCACGCCGTGCCGCAACGGGACGGAAAAGGCCGTGATGCTCATGTCCGAGCCGAGCTGGAGCAAGGAGGTGCTCGACGATCTCGCGCAGGTGATGGCCGACGCCTCGATCTGCGGGCTTGGGCAGGCAGCACCCAATCCGCTGCGGTCCGTCTTCAAATTCTTCCCGGAGGATTTGAAATGACGGCAACCCGGGCCGTGCCCACGGTGCAGATCGACAACGATCGGGTCCGTGTGACCGAATGGCGGTTCGCGCCCGGGGCCGAGACGGGCTTCCACGTGCACGAGATGGATTATGTCGTCGTGCCGTCGGCGGATGGGCGGCTGAAGCTGGTTTCCCCGGAGGGCGAGGAGACCTACGCTGACCTGAAGCGCGGTGTTTCCTATTTCCGCCGGGCGGGCGTCCACCACAACGTGATCAACGCCAGCGGCGGTGAATACGCTTTCGTCGAGATCGAGCTCAAGGGATAGGGTCGATGAGAGCTTGGCGGGCAAGCGTGGGAATAGGCGTGACATTGGTTTTCGCCGGTCTCGCAACGGCGTCCACTTGGGCCCAGTATCCAGCCAGGCTGACGCATCCGCAGCCCTATGCCGGCCAGCAGAACCGGGCAATATCCAGCTTCTCGGAGGAGGAACTCACCGATCTTCGCGAGGGCCGTGGCATGGGGCTGGCGCGCCCGGCCGAGCTCAATGGCTATCCGGGGCCGGCGCACGTGCTCGAGCTGGCGACCGAGCTGGAGTTGACCGATGAGCAGCGCAGATCGGTCGAGGCGATTTTCTCGCGCATGAAGAAAGCGGCGCAGGCCGCCGGTGCGCAGTATCTGGAGGCAGAGCGCGCCGTCGATGTGGCGTTCCGCTCCGGCAACACGGGCCCCGAGGAGATCCGCGCACTGGTGAGACGGGCCGACAGCGCCAGGGCAGAGGTCAGGATCGCTCACCTCGATGCTCATCTCGAAACGGCTAGGCTATTGAGCCCCGAGCAGCGCCGCCGCTACGCGAAACTGCGCGGCTATGAGGCTCAGCCGGACGCGCAGCACCATCACCGCCACCAACAATGAGAGAGCGGGAGCAGTGATCTTTTCCCCAGCGAGTTCAGCCAGCACGAGCACGGAAGGTGCGGGCCGTTTCCGGCCACAGCTCCTTGATCTCTGCCGGGAGCTGGTCGATCACGTCCGCGATCTCGCCCGGATCGATATGGTGGGCCAAGAGGGCAAAGACATCGCGCACCGCGGGCTCCGGCGGAATCTGGTGCGGCAAAAGTCGAAGGACGATCTGATCCAAAAACTTCTGTTTCGTCCGGATCTTTTCCGGTGCATGCGACGGTCGCCAGCCCTCATAGTAGATGCCGCGCACGATCAGCGGCAGCTGCTGGCCGAGATCGACCGCCTCGGCCAAGGTCAATCGATCCCGAAGCTGGTGAAGAACGGCACGCAGCACGGCATAGGCCTCCGCTTCGCTTGCCAGGCCGCCATTGTCTCTAAGCTCCTTCAGCCATTCCTGCGTCTGCTGAACGGCGTGGGCTATGCTGGATGGCACTGTCATCGTCATCACTCCCTGGGGGCCATTACCCGGGCATCAAGTTCGGATGCGCAGGGCGCATCTCAAATGCGCTGGATCAATCCGGCGCTGGGGCAAAACGCATGAACAGCGACACAAGTTGGGCCAGGGGTTTGGAATGACCGAAAAGATCACATTCGAGCTCGACGGGAAGCTGGTCGAGGCAGACGAGGGCGAGACCATCTGGCAGGTGGCGCAGCGGCATGGCACGACAATTCCGCACCTGTGCTGGCTTCCGGCGCCCGGCTACCGCGCCGACGGCAACTGCCGGGCGTGCATGGTCGAGATCGAAGGCGAGCGCGTGCTGGCGGCCTCCTGCATCCGTAAGCCCTCGCCCGGCATGAAGGTGAGGACCGCCAGCGAGCGCGCGCGCAAGAGCCGCGAGATGGTGTTCGAGCTGCTGCTGGCGGACCAGCCGCAGAAGGAGGAAAGCCACGACCCGATGTCCAAATTCTGGAACTGGGTCGATGCCATGGGCATTCAGACGACCAGCCGCTTCTCGCGCGGTGATCGTCCGGCGCCCGACAACTCGCATGCGGCGATTGCGGTCAACCTCGACGCCTGCATCAAGTGCGGCCTGTGCGTGCGCGCCTGCCGCGAGGTGCAGTCGAACGATGTCATCGGCATGGCCTATCGCGGCCATAATGCTCTGCCCGTGTTCGACTTCGACGTCGGCATGGGTGAATCGACCTGCGTCGGCTGCGGCGAGTGTGTCCAGGCCTGCCCGACCGGCGCGCTGATGGAGGCCAACCTGCTCGACGAGACGGGCAAGCGGGTCGCCTTCGAGGATGGATCGGTCGACACCGTCTGCCCGTATTGTGGCGTCGGCTGCCAAATCAAGGTGAACGTCAAGGACGGCAAGATCCTCTACGTGGACGGCCGCGACGGGCCGGCCAACAATAACCGCTTGTGCGTCAAGGGCCGGTTCGGCTTCGACTACATCCACCATCCGGATCGGCTGACGAAACCGCTGATCCGGCGGGAGGACGCGCCCAAGTCCGGCGACATCGTCGTCGACCCGAGAAACCCGTGGAACGTCTTCCGCGAGGCGACCTGGGAGGAGGCGCTGGAGAAAGCGGCATCCGGCCTGAAGCGTATCCGCGACCGCGACGGCGGCAAGGCGCTCGCGGGGTTCGGGTCAGCGAAGGGCTCGAACGAGGAGGCGTACCTCTTTCAGAAGCTGGTGCGGCAGGGCTTCGGCACGAACAACGTCGACCACTGCACGCGGCTTTGCCACGCGTCTTCCGTCGCGGCGCTGATGGAGGGTCTCAACTCGGGCGCCGTGACGGCTCCGTTCACGGCGGCGAACGATGCGGACTGCATCATCGTCATCGGCGCGCGGCCCGCGGAAAACCATCCGGTTGCTGCAACTTATCTGAAGAACGCGGCCAAGCGCGGCGCGAAGCTGATCGTGATGGATCCGCGCGGCCAGAAGCAAGGTCTCGCGCGCTACGCCAGCCATGTCCTGCAGTTCAAGCCCGGCCGCGACGTGGCGCTGCTCAATGCGATGCTGAACGTCATCGTGACCGAGGGCATGGCTGACGTTCAGTACGTGCAGGCCCATGTCGATGGATACGAGGACCTTAAAGCGCGGATCGTAGACTTCACGCCGGAGAAAATGGAGCCGGTGTGCGGAATTCCGGCTGCTACGATCCGCGAGGTCGCCCGGCTCTATGCCCGCTCCGAGCGCTCGATCATCTTCTGGGGCATGGGCGTATCCCAGCATACCCACGGGACCGACAATGCGCGTTGTCTGATCGCGCTCGCGCTCGTCACCGGCCAGATCGGCCGGCCGGGCACTGGGCTGCATCCGCTGCGCGGTCAGAACAACGTGCAGGGCGCGTCCGATGCCGGCCTCATCCCGATGGTGTTTGCCGACTACAAGTCCGTCAGGGATCCCAAGGTTCGCGGCATGTACGAGGATCTGTGGGGCACCAAGCTCGATCCAGAGCCTGGCCTGACGGTGGTCGAGATCATGCACGCGATTCATGCGGACGAGATCAAGGGCATGTACATCTTGGGCGAAAACCCGGCGATGTCCGACCCCGACGCCGCCCATGCCCGCGAGGCGCTTGCTCATCTCGAGCACCTCGTGGTGCAGGACATCTTCCTGACCGAGACCGCCTGGCATGCCGACGTGGTTCTGCCCGCTTCGGCCCACGCCGAGAAATGGGGAACCTACACGAACACCAACCGACAGGTGCAGATTGGCCGGCCGGTCGTGAACCCGCCCGGAGAAGCGCGGCAGGATTGGGAGCTGATCCAGGAGATCGCGCGTCGCATCGGCCTCGATTGGAATTACAGCCACGTCTCGGAGGTTTTCGCCGAGATGACCAAGGTCATGCCGTCGCTCGCGAACATCACGTGGGAGCGGCTGCTGGCCGAGGGATCGGTTACCTATCCCTGCGACGCGCCCGACAAACCTGGCAACGAGATCATCTTCGCCAGCTCATTCCCGACGGCCTCCGGACGCGCGAGGGTCGTCCCGGCCGGCCTCGAGCCGCCGGATGAGCTGCCGGACGAGGAATACCCGTTCGTGCTGACCACGGGCCGGTTGCTCGAGCATTGGCACACGGGCGCCATAACCCGCCGGGCGAGCAAGCTCGATGCCCTTGAGCCGGAGGCGATCGCGGGCCTGAACCCCAGGGAGATGGACCGCCTCGGTATTCGTCCGGGCCAGTTCATCCGCGTGGCGACCCGGCGTGGCCAAGTGGTCCTCAAGGCGCGGGCCGATCGCGACGTGGCGGAAGGGATGGTTTTCATCCCGTTCTGCTTCACGGAAGCGGCGGCGAACCTGCTGACCAATCCGCAGCTCGATCCTTACGGCAAGATTCCCGAGTTCAAGTTCTGCGCGGCCCGGGTCGAGGCGATGGAAGAGAAGGCCGAGGCGGCGGAGTAGCTGAGCTACATGGCCGGACCCGGCCCTGCGGGCCAACCCCGGATCAAGTCCGGGGCAGGCTCTCTCCCCATGGAAGAGGTGAAGGAAGCGGCTGCCGTTTGGACCAATTCGGGACGGCTACCGATCAGCGTTCGGACAGGCTGTGGCTCAGCGCTCGCGCGTGATCCGTCCCGGATAGCTGAGGTCTTCGGATGCCGTTTTGTGGACGCCCACGACGCAGAGGAACGGAGTGCCTTTCTCCTCCGGATGGACCTGCAGCTCGGCGGTCACTGCATCGAACGCGACATTTTCGGCGCCCTTGACCGGGACCGTCAGCCGAACCCTGCTACCGTCGAGGACCGGGCTCATGCCGGGGCTGTCGAGGGCGATCGGCAGCATCGGCGCCGTGAGCGGGAGGGCATCCTGCCCAGGCGAGATATCGAGGACTTTGAGGCCGCCCGAGCAGGCCGCATCTTCACCCAGAACGACCCAGTGCGAATGCCAATTCGCACCATCGTTGTCGAGGATGCCGTCGGCATTCTCATCGAACAATGGCGTATCATCGAAGTCCGGATGGGCTGTAACGGCCAGCGCGAGAATGCCAGATTTTGGGGCGAATCCAACGGTTTCGGGATCGAGCCGGGTCGGCCAAACGTAGGCCTCCACCTTGGCGCCCTGCAGCTGGCCCGTCGGCGTCGGCTTTACCGAACCTGCGGCACCACGGACCTCCATGATGAACGTGGCAAGGCGACCGTCCGTGGTCGCGTCCGCTCGCGTGATGTCGAAGGCAGCCGGCGTCTCCGGATTGGCGGGTGCGGAGATTTCATGTGCGAACGCGGTTCCGCTGACCAACACGGCGAGCGCGCCGATCGTGGCAATTTCCTTTCGTCTCATGCCTGATCTCCTGCTGTCATGGATCTCGATGCGCTGGAACCGCTCCAGCGGGTCCAACTCGTCTCCGCCTCGTGAGGGGGAGCGGGTTCGTGCTCCTGACACTCGAGGCGCAGGTGACGGTCGCCGAAGGGGGCGTCCACGAACGCGCAGTGATGCGGTCGTTCGGGATCGTCGTGAACGTTGGGACGGAAATAGCGGCAGCTGACGCACATCCGCTGGGGCGGGATATCGCCCGACATTTGCAGTGTGCGAATTATCTTTACCAGAGCACGGAGAAACGCGGTCTGCTCGGCCTCGTCGAGCGTGTCCACTGCGCGCAGGAGGAAGTCCGGCCAGTCGGAAACCTGCTCCGCCACCGCCGCACCCTCAGACGACAGCGTGAGAGAGACAGCGCGGGGATTGTCCGGCGAGCGGCCGCGCACCACGAGGCCTTTAGAAACCAGCGCCGCGACGGAATCGCTCGCCGTTGGTGCCGTTACTCCGAGGGCTCTCGCCACTTCCTCGAGCCGCAGACCTCGAGGGGCACTCCGGAGCAGGACGAGGACTTGACCCTGCGTGGGCGTGAGACGTGCTGGCGCCGCACCGCGCCAGGCTTTCGTCTTCAACGCCAAGCTGATCTTGGCGAGCCCCGTGCTCACTCGCTCGGAAATTGACTGAGTGACTGTGTCGAATTCGATCGGCGGAGTGTCGTCGCTCAAGACCCGTTCTCCCGTCGGATGAACGGGTTCGTGATAATTAGGACTCCTAATTCTGTCAACTAAATTGTCCGAACAGCTTTCTCGCGGGGGCTGTCGCAGTTCGGGTCAGTGTCAAACGCCGGCCGGGATGAACACGCATCGCGGAGCGTAGCTGCCGTCGCCGTTCTCTCGCACGCAGACATGGGTGTCATTGTCTCGCGACGGCCGCTGAGTGAATCCTTTGGGCACCTGTACCTGAATGGACCCGGCAAACATGCGCATGCCGCCGTCGGGAGTTCGTTCGACGCGGTCGACCTTCATGCAGTCCCGGCCGCCGCAGCACTCGACCGGATACCAGCTGTGGGCCATGGCGACGCTCGCTGTACTGGCCGCTAAAGCCAAGGCGAGCCCTCCCGACCGCAGAATTTGGATCACCAGCATCCGTCGTTGCTCCATCGGCCTCGATTTGCACCGGCCTTAACCAGCCGCCATTGCAAGGGTTCCGGAAGCAAGGACCCCGGCGGGGACCCAAAATGCCGCATTTCCCGTGCTCAAGCCGCCCTTACGCGGAGTGCCGTCGACAGGAGCCAGGACGTGACGACGGGGCCCGTCGGAAACTTTGACCCCCATATCGACCCTTTAGTTGTGTGGATAAGCGTTGCATTCGCGCTATAGTTGAAATCATTTTGTGGCGGTTTCGCCACAGAATTGAACATTGTTAATTTCGGATGTTCTGTGGAAAAATAGTTCAGCAGACGTCCGACAGTTTCAATTTTGACAATTCTGTGGCGCCTGTCTGCTGACGGCAAAGCTGCTTAGGCGCCGATGTTTCCGTTTTGGGCCAAATTTGGGCAAATCGCTACGTTTCTGCCTTCAGATGCACGACTGCATTGACGCGGGTATTAACCAATCGAAAAAAACAGTCGGACGTCGTTGCCCACTTGCACCAGCGCTGCGGAGCGCTAGATCGTCCCGTGGTCAACTTCTTAGGAGGGCGGCGGAACTTCGGCGATTACCGCCGGAGTGAGGGCGAGAGCAACAGGGACGGAGCGGGGCCGGACCTGTTGCTCGTCCCGGCAAATGCTCCGGTTTTCATGCAGTTCACGCGCAATCGTGCGTCGGTGTTGTAACTCATCCCTTCCGCTGACCGTCGTACCGTGCTAGGTCTGCCCCGCCAAAAACGTGACCTCATGACCAGAAATTCGTGGTTGCAGGCCCGCACCACTCGAGTCTAGGGCGATCATACGGCATGAAGTCCGCCGCGACAGATCTGGAGACTTTCCTTCAGTCCACTCTCGGAACTCAAGCCAGGAGAGGCGCGCGCGTCCTCAGCGGCCCGACGATAGCGCTCGATGTGCGCGCAACCGCCGTATTGAAGCCGGTGCTGCAAGAGATTGCCTCGGACATCGCGACACATGGCTGTCCGGACCGGGGTGGGGACGTCGCGGTCCGCTGGTCTTGTGATGATCAGGGCCGTTGCGTCATCGAGCTGAGCAACGGGAACGTCGCGGAGACCAGTGGCATAGATGGCTGTGCGTCGGCAGGGGCAGTTCAAATGGCGTTCAACCGGCCGGGAGATGGCATGATCAGTTGCGAAACGTCAGAGCAAGGTGCTCGCATCATCGTCCCCGCGCGGTATGTTGCCGACTGGAAGCAGTCCGATGTGCGCTCCGCGCCTCCGGCCGTGGCTCCCGCCGATCCGCTGGAAGGCCGCTCGGTCCTGGTGGTGGAGGATCAGCTTATCATTGCGCTCGATCTGGAGATGCTGCTCAAGGAGCGGGGTGCCGTCGCAGTGCAGCTCAGCGGGTCCGTGAACGACGCTCTCAAGTCGATCGAAGCCGAGCGCCCGGACATCGCCATTCTCGACGTGAATCTCGGGAGTACCACGTCTTTCCCCGTGGCACGTGAGCTGCAGCGGCTGGGGATTCCGTTCATTTTTGCAACTGGTTACGGCAACGAGGTGGAATTTCCGCCCGAGCTGAAATCGGTTCCCTTGGTCGCCAAGCCCTACTGCATGAAAAAGATCAGCGAAGCATTGCTGTCGACCTGCAAGGCGCACGCCTGAGCGTCCGACCGGAGAGCAGAAATAACGGCCAGATCGCAAGCGACCCGGCCCTGTGCTTTCCGGAAGACTAGACCGGGCGGTTACTTGAGGAGCCCCGCTTCCTTGTAGAAGTTCTCGGCGCCCGGGCGCAGGGGCACCCCAATCCTGTACTTCCTAGCGCTGATTGGGGCTGCGGCAGCACTAAAAATTGGGCTGGCGCAGTGTCGAACGGAGCTTTTGGGGCTAGCGTACTGACTGCTGATTTCGCAAAGCTCGCGGTCTCGGATCGGAGCGAGCTTCGCTAGCGTGAATGAAGTCGAGATATTCGCTTCCGAGACGGCTTCGGGCACGCAATTTCTCGGGCACCACTGTTGGCTTTCAGTTCGTGTAAGCGGGCCGCCAGCCCGCGGCCAGCGCCTCGGCCGCCGAACAGAACCAGCGTTCTCCGCGCGAGGGATTGATCTGGACCGAGTCGTAATAGGGACTCCAGGGCATGTGATAGATGCGGCCGTTTCGGGAAATATTGCCTTTGATCACACAGCCCTCCGGGGCCGACGCCTGTGCCTGCGCCTGCGACCAGCGATCGGCGCGGTAGTCCCAGGCCGGCTGGTTCTCGCCTTGCCAGATGCCGATCTTGAGCCTTCGGGCCTCCGCCTCGGCGCTCGTGAGCCTCTGCGAATAGCGGACAAAGGCCCAGGCCAAACCACGGCGCACCAGCTCCTTGTTGAGCTCCAGCGCGCCGACGCGGCAAATCGCGATCAGGCGGCCGTAGGTGTCGTGCTCAGACCCCTCGCAGCGAACTTCCTTATGGGCGGTCAAGTCGCGCAGCGCCTGCGCTGCTGCCGAACCGCAGTTCCAGCCGTTACCGGTCGGGGTCTGGCATCGTTGCGCGCTTTCCGGGGCATCTATTCCCTCGAGCCGCACCCTCGTCCCGTCGATCACGAGCGTGTCGCCGTCGATGACATGCGCCCGCCCGGAGATGCTCAGGCTCGGCATGTCAGGCGCAGCGGCCTTCGACAGGTCCGGTGGTGAAATGATGGCGAGGCCGAGGGCCAGGGAACCTGCCAACGCCACGGCTCCCAGGTGACGGACGATTCGCCTGCGGTCAGACTCACGCATGGGTTGAGCCTGATGCGATTCGTGTGACAGCGTCGAGGTGAGATTGTGCTCAACCTTGCCGAAGGCTTAACGAATTTCGGCGGCGGCGGTTCAACTTGCGGGTGCCTGATGTCAGCCGGTTCAGCTACTTCGGCTCTGGCTGCAGCAGCGCGACGCCGGCGCCCAAGATGAGGAAGGTGCCCGAAACGCCGAGACCCCAGGCGAGGCTACCGGTCTGATCGGCAACGGCGCCGGTCAGCACAGGGCCGATGAGCTGCAGGGCCGAAAAGAGCAGGGTGAAAGCCGCTACCGCCTCCCCCCATACAACGGGGGGCAGCGCCTTTTTCACCAGGGCCGTTACCGCGGCAGGCGGCATGAAGAACTGACCGAAAAGCGCCGCCGAGGTCAGCATGATGAGAGGTGAGGCGCCGAGGAGCGGCAGCAGAGCACCGATCCCGATTGCCAAGAGCATGCCGGCCAGCGGCCGCCCTCCTTGCCAGCGCGCGATCGGGACGGTCCAGCCCCGCGGCGAGATGATGGTCGCCACCCCAAGCACGATCCACATGGCGGCCACTTCCGTATTGCTCGCTCCGTGCTCGCGCATCCAGGCGACGATGAAGGTCATGTATGCGAAATAGCCGAGGGCATAGCATCCGTAGCTGGCGAACGTGGCGAGCAGCGGTCTCTTGGGCCATGGGTGCGGAGCAGCGTGCGGCGGCGGGGCCGTGACCTGCCGGGCAGCGGTGGCGATGACGAGGCTGATGGCGCCTGAGAAAAGTCCCATGCCGAGCCATGCCCAGGGCCACGCGCCATCTCCCCCGATCGCGAAAAGCGGGGGCAGCGCGAGGCCGGGCAGGAGCAGCCCGACACCGCCTCCGGCGAAATAGATCGCGATTGCACCTGCTGCGCGCGTCGGATCGCGTGGGTACAAGCTCGCGGCGAGAACGCTGCCCGAGATGAAGACGACCGCACCGCTGATGCCCGCGAGCAGCCGAAGGCCGATCATGGTGTTGAAGTCGGCGGTCAAAGCCATGGCAGCGATCGCGGTTGCCGTGATCCAGAGGGCCCCTATGAACAGGCGCGACGCGCCGAACTTGCGGACGATGTTGAGGGCGACGAGCGCGCCGATCAGATAGCCGATGGCATTTGTCGTATTGAGAGCTCCCGCCTGAGTGTAGTTCCAGCCGAGATCGGCGCGCATGGCGGGTAGGATGAGGGCGTAGGAGAACCGGCCCAGGCCATTGGAAACCGCCACACCGAGGGCCAGCCCTGCGGCGATGACGTAGCCGTGGCGGATCGTGGGCGTCCTGCCTTGCAGCTCAGAGTTCATGAGACGATCAGCTGGGCCCTTCCGGGCAAGAGGCCGAGCGACGGAGCTTGCAACGCATCGGCACTCGGGGGCATTTTCTGATGTGTCCACCTAGCGGCTGCAAACGGCGGGAGCAAGAGATGTCGGAGCCCGGATCCATTCATTCGGCCGCGGCCAGGATCGGCGTGTTGCGTGCGGCGCGCGACTGGCTGGAGCGCGACGGCCGCGTGGCGCTGGCGACCGTCATCGATACGTGGGGCTCGGCGCCGGTCCCGGTCGGCGGTCAGCTGGCGATCGCCGCCGATGGAAGCTTCGAGGGCTCGGTCTCGGGAGGCTGCATCGAAGGTGAGGTGATCACGGAGGCCGAGGAGGTTTTGTCCGACGGCCGGCTGCGGGTACTCGATTTCGGTGTCGCCGACGAGACCGCCTGGCGCGTCGGCCTGCCGTGCGGCGGCCAGGTGCGCGTCCTCGTCGAGCGGCTGAGCAAGGACGATGGCCTCGGCTACCTCGAGCGCGCTCTGCACGCCGACCAGAGGCGGGAGGCGCTTCTGGTCCGCACTCATCTTCCCGACGGTCGTCGGGAGCTGTTCGACAAGGCGACGCCGGACCTGCCGCCGGACGTATCGAGCCGCCTCCGATCCGGCGAGAGCAAGCTGCTGAAGACGCCCGATGGCGAGGTTTTCCTCCACGCCATGCTGCCGCCGGCGCGGATCGTGGTGATCGGCGCGACGCACATCGCCCAGGTTCTCTGCGAGCTGGCGCGAATGACGGGATACGAGGTCATCGTCGTCGATCCGCGAACCGCGTTCGCATCGCCGGAGCGTTTCCGCGGCGTCATGCTGCATGCCGAGTGGCCACAGGACGTGCTGCCGCGGATCGGTGTCGATCCCTATACGGCAGTGGTCGTCGTGGCCCACGTGAGCCACATCGACGACGAGGCGCTGAAGTTCGCGCTCAAATCCGATTGCCTCTACATCGGCGCACTCGGCAGCAGCCGTAATCATGCCAAGCGCCGTCAGCGGCTCCTCGAGGCTGGGGTGAGCGAGGAGGCATTCGCGCGCATCAAGAACCCGATCGGCCTCGATATCGGTGCGCAAACGCCTGCCGAGATTGCCGTGTCGATCATGGCCGAGGTCATCCTGGCCGTGCGCGGCAGCAAGGCCGAGCGGAAGGGCTGAGTCGCCGATGGCGGAGGCCAGCCGAGCCCGCGTGGCAGCCGTCCTCCTCGCGGCAGGGTCTTCGACCCGCTTTTCAGGCGGGAACAAGCTGCTGGCCGAGGTGGCGGGACGGCCGCTGATCGCCTGGACGGCCGCTGCGTTCCTCGCCAGTCGCGCCGATCAGGTGATCGTCGTCACGGGGCCCGAGCCGCACGCCATAGCATCGGCATTGTCCGGCATGCCTGTCCGCTTCGTCGAGAACCCGGATCATCTTTCGGGAATGGGCGGTTCGATTGCTGTCGGGGTTGCGGCGCTGTCCGGTGATTCTTCCGGCGTCCTAATTTGTCCCGGTGACATGCCAGGCGTCACGGCGGAGCTCATTGACCGCCTGATCGCCGTCTTCGAGGAGAAGGGCTGCGATCGCATCGTCCGTCCGGTCCTGCCCGATGGGCGCCCAGGCCACCCGGTGCTCTGGCCGCGCCGCTTTTTTCCTCGTCTTGCGCAGTTGACCGGTCCTGAAGGTGGCAGAGTCCTGTTGCGCGAGCTCGCCGGCGACATCGATCTCCTACCCTGCGGCGATCCGGCCGCGGCACTCGACATCGATACGGCTGAGGATCTGGAGCGCTATCGGCTGGCCAAGCGGGATCTGCATGACAGATAAGCGCGGCTGCGCTTGACGATGTGTCCGCAACTTTGGATGGCTCCAATCAGCAATAGAAAGGTTCGGGGAGCTAACGCCTGATGACCTCGGGTCAGGTGGAAACTCAAACGGCGGCATCACGCCCGCGCTTCGGTCTGTTCGGGTTTGCGGTCCCGATTTGGCGGATTGCCGTGGTCGCGCTGGTGCTGCTGCTGGCGGCAGCGATTGCGATTTCGCCAGCGCCAGCCGGAATGCCGCAGCATTCCATGATGGCGCTCGGACTGGTCGCCATGACGGTCGTCTTGTGGGCCACCCTGGCCATCCCTCCGTCCGCTGCAGCCATAATGTTCACCATCCTGGTGCTGGCGACGCGCGCCGCCCCTCCGCTGGCGGCAGTTTCGGGTTTCCTGTCGAGCTCGCTCTGGCTGGTCTTCGGGGGCCTGCTGATTGGCGCCGCGGCGGAGCGCACCGGGTTCGGCCGCTTCATCGCACGCAGGTTCCTCGGGCGCTTTCGCAGCTCCTATTCAGCCCTGGTGCTGGGCGTGATCGCCGGCACGACACTGCTCACGTTCCTCGTCCCCTCGAACATGGGCCGGCTGGCGATCACCGTGCCCGTCGTGCTCGCGCTGGCCAAGGACGCAGGTTACCGGCTGGGCTCCAACGGCCATATCGGTCTCGTGCTCATCGCGGTGGTGGGCAACTTCGGCGTGGGCCAGGGCGTCCTGCCGGCAAACCTGCTCAACATCATGATCGTCGGTGCCGGGGAGACGCTCTACGGCATTGACATGACGTACATGCACTATTTCCTGCTCTGCGCGCCGGTTCTGGGCATCGTAAAGGCATTTCTGGTGTGGCGCTTGCTCATCCGGATGCACCCGGCGCCAACGCCCTGCTCGGACGAGGACGGATCGAAGGCCGATCAGCTCAGCCCAGAGGCAAAGCGTGTCGGCATTCTCCTCGCGTTAGCCATCCTGCTTTGGGCGACGGATTTCTGGCATGGGTTTAAGCCCGGCTGGGTGGCACTCTTGGTCGGCGTCCTGTGCATCACGCCAGGCATCGGCGTGCTGCCGGTGCGGGAAATCGTGAACCCGCACCGCCTGCTCATCATCATTTGGGTCGGGACCGTCCTGAGCCTCGCTTCCGTCATGACGGAGTCGGGAGCGAGCACGCTGATCTCGAGCGCGTTGGCACGGCTCGCCGGCGTCGAGGGGCAGGGCCCCGCCTATGGATATTTCGCGATGGCGTACCTGTCGTCGCTCATCTCCGTGCTCGCCACTTTCGGTGGAGCCGTCCCCATCATGGCGACCGTTGCCGCCGAAATCAGCAACGCGACGGGCCTCCCGCTCGAAACCGCCGTCATGGCGATCGCCCCGGGGATGTCGGCGATGTTTTTCCCTTACATGGCGTCCCCGTTCGTGGTCGGGCTTGCCATGGGCCACGTGAGCCATCGCGCGGCGCTGCCCTTCATGGTAACTTTGGCGCTGGTAACGTGCGCGATCATCATCCCGCTGAATGCATTCTGGTGGTGGTTGCTTGAATTCCTGCCGTAATTTAGGTGATCACCGGCCGATATCTCATGGCAGCGCAGCGCAAGCCGATGCTCCCCAGGCGGCTTGCTGCGACACAGAATGCCGCCTTATAAGTTGACTGTTGAAGTCAGGATTCCAATACCATAAAGTCGGCCACCGACACATGCCCTCGGTGGAGATCGCCTGTTCATAGAGGATTCCTGATGAAGCTGTTCGCGCGCGCTCTCGGGCTTTCCATTCTCCTGTCGCTGGCAACGCCTACCCTCGCGCTCGAGTACCCCATAGGCGAACCGCAGAAGATGCACGGCATGGAGATCGCCGCCGTCTACCTTCAACCCGTCGAAATGGAGCCGGAGGGCATGATGCGGTCGGCCAAGGAAAGCGATATCCATCTGGAGGCCGACATTCAGGCGACCGCTGATAATGCGAACGGTTTTGCCGAGGGCGATTGGCTGCCCCATTTGTCGATTGACTACAAACTCACCAAGAAAAGTAGTGGTGAGGAAATTTCCGGCCATATGATGCCGATGGTGGCCAACGATGGCCCGCATTATGGCGATAACGTCAAACTGCTTGGTCCCGGCGCATACAAGCTCGAATTGAAAGTTTCACCGAAGTCTGAGCATTTCGGCCGCCACATAGATAAAGAAACCGGCGTAGCGCCCTGGCCGGAAGACTTCACGGCCTCCTTCGAGTTCGTCTACGCGGGCACCGGCAAGAAGGGCGGCTACTGATATGCGCCGGATCGCTGCTTTTCTGCTCGCTTTTCCGTTCCTTGCATCGGTTGCCGCATGGGCAGGCGATCCTGTCTTCGCCATCGAATTCGAAAATGGCGAGATTCGCCCTGCTGAAATCGTCGTGCCCGCCAATTCCCGGTTCAAGCTCGAGCTGCGCAATGTTGGAACAAGCCCTATCGAGTTCGAGAGTCTCGAATTGCGAAAAGAGAAGGTGATCGGCCCGGGCGTAACCACTTTCATCGTCTTCAATCGCCTCTCGCCGGGCGAGTACAGCTTCTTCGATGACTTCCATCCCGATACGCCGCCGGCGCGATTGGTCGTGGTGGAAGGCAAAACGGAATGAACGGTCATGACCGGAGCATTCTGGCAAGTTGTTTTCATCATCTGGCGCGAGAGCGTCGAAGCGCTTCTGGTCGTCGGCATTCTGAATGCCTGGCTGACCCGGCGCGGCGGCGGAGGCGGGGTGATGAAAGGCCGGCGCTTTCTTTGGGGGGCGCCATTGCGGGGCTGGCCTTCGCCGTGGTGCTGGGTTGGGCCCTGCTCAATCTCGCCGACATGCTCGAGGGCGAGGCGCTCGAATGGTTCAAGATGGCGTTGCTGCGGCCGGTCTCATCGTGCACATGGTTCATTGGATGCACGTGTCGGGCCGGACCATGAAGGCCACGCTCGAAGGCGGTGCAGAACGGGCGCTTGCCGCGGCAAACTGGTGGGGACTCTTTCTGCTCGCCGCACTGGCGGTGGCGCGCGAGGGCAGCGAGACGGTCGTTTTTCTTTATGGAGTGCTGGCCGGCAGCGGCGGCTCGGCTAGTGCTCCCTTTGTCGTCGGGGCGGTCGCCGGTTTCGTGGCCGCCGTTATAACCTACGCCCTGATCCAGCTCGGAGCCCGCCGCCTATCCTGGTCGAGCTTTTTTCGGACGAGCGAGATCGTGCTCCTGCTCCTCGCCGCCGCATTGTTCATTGCCGGCACCGACAAAGCCATCTCTCTCGGCCTCTTGCCGGTCCTTTCCGGGCAGCTGTGGGATACGTCATTCATCCTCGATGACGGGCGCGGCTGGGGTGGCTTCATCGCCGCCCTGACGGGCTACCGCGCCCGGCCAGATCTCATCTGGCTGATCGCCTATAGCAGCTACTGGCTGGCGGTATTTTTTCTGTTCCGCCCATCGCCGGTTGCCCGCCCGGATGCTGCATGAGCGCGTTGGCGCATTTCGGTGATTTCCTTGCACGCAACCAGGAAAGGGTGCGGCGGGTGCAATGGTGTGTGGTGGGGCTCTACGCCTTCCTGCTCGTGGTGCCCGTTTTCCTGCCGCTCCCCGGAAGGCTCGACTTCATCTGGAGCAACCTGACCCGTTTCGCTCAGTTCGTTTTTTGGGGCATCTGGTGGCCAGGCGTCATCCTTTCGATGTTCCTGGTGGGCCGGGCGTGGTGTGGATTTCTGTGTCCGGAAGGCTTCTTGAGCGAGGAGGCGAGCAAGCGCGGGCTAGGGCGCGCCTTGCCGCGCTGGATCACGTGGCCGTACTGGCCCGTAATTGCATTCGCGCTCACCACGATCTACGGCCAGGTTGCGAGTGTCTACCAGTATCCTGGTCCGGCGCTCGTCGTTCTGGGCGGTTCGACGGGGGCCGCGATCATTGTCGGCTTGCTTTTTGGGCGGCGCAAACGTGTCTGGTGCCGTTACCTTTGTCCGGTCACCACCGTGTTTGCGGTGATTTCCAAGCTCGCGCCGTTCCATTTCAGGGTCGACGGCGCCGCCTGGGCCGCCTCACAGGCGCGCGGTGAAAAGCCGAAGCCCGTCAATTGTGCGCCGCTGGTGCCGCTCCGCACGATGCAAGGCGCAGCCGACTGCCACATGTGCGGGCGCTGCTCGGGGTTTCGCGGAGCGATCCGCTTGTCTCTGCGCTCCCCGGCCCACGAAATCGTCCACGTGGCCGGTGCGAGCCCCAAGCCCGCCGAAACGGTCCTGATAATTTTCGGCCTGATGGGCTTGAGCGTCGGTGCCTTCCACTGGTCGGTTAGTCCGATTTTCATTGCCATCAAGCAGCAGCTTGCTGCCGTCCTCGTCGAAGCCGGCTGGCTCTGGCCCTTGGAGGCGACGGCGCCGTGGTGGCTGATGACCAACTATCCATCGCACAACGATGTCTTCAATTTGCTCGATGGGGCGATGATCATCGCGTTCATGCTGGCAGTCACTCTCGCCTGCGGGATTTTCATTTCATCGTTCGTGGCGCTCGCCACCGTCTGCCTCGGCAAGTTCCACACACGCCGTTTCCATCATCTGGTGCAGACCCTCATTCCAGTGGCCGGAGTGGGCGTCTTCATCGGTTTATCGGCACTCACGGTCACGCAGCTGCGCATGGACGGAATCACCATTCCTTACGTCGATGAGGTACGCGCCGGCTTGGTGCTGGCTGCGAGCCTGTTCTCAGCCGTGCTCGCCTGGAAGGTTGTCCGGCTCTATACCGCATCCGCACTTCGGCGTGCCGCTTCGCTCGCGGTAATGATCCCTGTGCTCATCGTTGCCGATGCCGGCTGGTGGCTGTTCCTCAGCGCTTGAATGGCGGCTTCAATGCGCCGCCTCCCAGTTATCCGCCGCCTTCGCATCCACTTTCAGCGGCACGGACAGCGCAACGGCGGGCTCCGGGCTCTTCTCCATGACGTGCTTCACGGTCTCGATCAGCTTGGGGACCTCGGCCTCCTTCGCCTCGAACACGAGCTCGTCGTGCACCTGCAGCAGCATGCGTGCCGACGACAGCCCTGCCTGCCGCAGCGCCTCGGGCATGCGGATCATGGCGCGACGGATGATGTCGGCCGCCGAGCCCTGGATCGGCGCGTTGATGGCCGCGCGCTCGAGAAAGCCGCGCATGGACGGATTGCGCGTGTTGATCTCGGGATAATGCACCCGCCGGCTGAAGATGGTCGTGACGTAACCGTTCTCGTGCGCAAATGCTTTGGTGCGCTCCATGTAATCGCGGATGCCGGGAAAGCGGGCGAAGTACGTCTTGATGTAGCTTCCTGCCTCCTCCCGCGAGATGCCGAGCTGGTTCGCCAGTCCGAACGCGGAGATGCCGTAGATGATGCCGAAGTTGATGGCTTTGGCCCGGCGCCTGGTCTCGGCCGGCATGTCCTTCACCGGCACGCCGAACATCTCGGACGCCGTCATGGCGTGAATGTCGAGCCCGTCGGCGAATGCCTGCTTCAAGGCCGGGATGTCCGCGATGTGGGCAAGCACGCGCAACTCGATCTGGCTGTAGTCGGCAGAGACCAGCAGCATTCCCGGCTCCGCCACGAAGGCCGTGCGGATGGCGCGCCCTTCCTTGGTGCGCACAGGAATGTTCTGCAGGTTGGGATCGCTCGAGGCGAGCCGCCCGGTAGTGGTCGACGCCAGCGAGTAGCAGGTGTGAATGCGCCCGGTATCCTGATGGATGTAGGTCGGCAGAGCATCCGTATAAGTCGATTTCAGCTTGGCGAGCTGGCGCCATTCCAGCATCGTGTTGACGAGCTTGCGCGCATGCTCCGGCAGCTCCTCGTTTTGCGCGAGGTCGTCGAGCAGGTTGGCGCGCGTCTCCCATTGACCCGATTTGGTGCGCTTGCCGCCCGGGAGCCCGAGCCGTTCGAACAGCAGCTCGCCCAGCTGGCGCGGCGAGCCCAGGTTGAATTTGTGCCCGACGAGCTCGTAGACCTCCTCCTCTAGCCGCGCGATGGTCTGGGCGAAGTTGCCGCTCAAGCGCGAGAGCACGTTGCGATCGACGCGGATGCCAGCGCGCTCCATGCCTGCAATCACAGGCACCAGCGGGCGCTCCAGCGTCTCGTAAACCGTGCACATGCGCTCTGCGACGAGGCGCGGCTTGAAGCGGGTCCACAGCCGCAGTGTGACGTCGGCATCCTCGGCGGCATATTCCGTCGCCTTGTCGATCGGCACGTTGGCGAACGTTTTGCCGTTCCGCTTCGGCCCCGGCGCATGCTCCATCACCTTCTCGAAGCGGATGGTCGCGTGCCTGAGATGCCGCTCGGCCAGCTCGTCCATCCCGTGGTTGCCCCGCCCGCCGTCAAGCGCATAGGACATGAGCAGCGTGTCGTCGAAGGCCTGAATCTCGATGCCGTAGCGGCTGAGCAGGAGCCAGTCGTACTTGATGTTGTGGCCGATCTTGAGGATCGACGGGTCCTCGAGCAGCGGCTTCATCGCATCCAGCGCCGTCTGCAGCGGCAGCTGCTCCAGCCTATTGCCGTCGCCGAAGTCGAAGGCGTCACTTGCCAGCCTGTGGGCGAGCGGCACATAGCAGGCCTGCCCCGGCGCGATCGCCATGGAGAAGCCGACGAGATCCGCCTGCATCGGGTCGCGCGACGTGGTTTCGGTATCGAGGCTGAACCGGCCCACATTGCGCGCCTCTGCGATCCAGTGGCGAAGGCGCTCGAGCGTGGTGACCGTCTCGTATTTCGAGCGGTCGATCGCGGGCGTGAGGGAGGCCTCCTCGGCGAAGGCCACCACGGCTGCTGGAGTTCCCGCTCCGGCAACTGCAGCCGCAGCGCCGCCGTCAGGCTTCCTTTGGGGCGCGGGGCTCCCGGGTGCCGTTTTCCCTGGCTGCCGCTTTGTGGCGGGCCTTTCCGGCATCGGGGGCAGCTCGACGCCGAGCTTTTCCGCGATCCGCCGGGTCAGCGTGTTGAACTCCATCTCGCGCAGAAAGCTGAGCAGGGCGTCGGTGTCCGGCTCCTGCACCCCGAGCCGCTCGATCGGCGCCTTCAGAGGCACATCACACTTGAGGCGCACGAGCTCGCGCGAGATGCGCGCCTGCTCGGCGAACTCGATCAGCCGCTCGCGCCGCTTCGGCTGCTTGATCTCGCCTGCGCGTTCCAGCAGCGCGTCGAGATTGCCGTACTCGCGGATCAGCTCTGCGGCCGTCTTGACGCCGATACCGGGCACGCCGGGCACGTTGTCGGTGGCATCGCCCGACAGCGCTTGCACGTCGACCACCAGCTCCGGCTCTACGCCGAAGCGTTCCAACACCTCCTCGCGCCCGATGCGCTTGTTCTTCATCGTGTCCAGCATGACGACGCCGGGCTGGATGAGCTGCATCAGATCCTTGTCCGAGGACACGATGGTGACGTCGCCGCCCTTGCGGATGGCATCGCACGCATATGTCGCGATCAGGTCGTCGGCCTCGTAGCCGTCCTGCTCGATGCAGGCGACATTGAAGGCCTTGACCGCCCGCCGGATCAGCCCGAACTGGGGAACCAGCTCCTCCGGCGGCGGTGGCCGGTTCGTCTTGTAGGCCTCGTAGATGGCCGTCCGGAAGGTGTCGCGCGCCGTATCGAAGACGACCGCGATGTGTGTCGGCCGGTCGGAGATCTTGCTGTCGCCGAGCAGCTTCCAGAGCATGCTGCAGAAGCCGTAGACGGCGCCGACCGGCAGTCCGTCGGAGGGCCGTGTCAGGGGCGGCAGCGCGTGAAAGGCGCGGAAGATGTAACCCGAGCCGTCGATCAGATAGACGTGGCTGCCTTTGACAACGGGAACGGGCTCCCCGTCGGGCACGGTGCATTCGGCCATCCGGCGGGCGGTTTCTATGGCGGTTTCAAGCGTCATGGGCGGCACTATACGCGGTCAGGTCTCCCGGGTCAGCAGCCTGGCGCGGAACCGTCGTCGCGGGCGTCGGCTTGGGCTGGAAGTTCGGGATTTTCTTCGGTGGATTGAAGATGCCGGGCCACACGCCTGGCCATGTGCCGCTCTGGCGGGAAGACCATCGCGCGCTCATTGCCGGCGGTGGCTTCATCGTCACGACGGGGCGAGATTCGGCCTATGCTGTCGCGTTCCAGCGCGCAGACCTGCACTGTCGGCCGTCTGTTTCACTCAAAATGGGTATAATCGCGCCACTCCGCAACCTGTCCGCAACCTGGCTGCCAGGCTCGAGGCCGAGCGGGTCACCATCGACCACGGCCAACCAACCGATGATACAAGGCTTGCGTCAGGTGCTTCCATGACCTTGCCGACACGGTCGACCAGGTTGCCATCCCGGCCGATGGTCACTAGGTGACCTATGCAACGACGCTGACGACAGCGCCGCCCACGTACATGGGATTGAGGGGCAGGCCGGTTCGGCAGGTGCTTCGACCAACCCATCCCGCGATTGCGGGATCGTGCCGGATCCGTTATTGTCCCGGCCTCACGCACCCATAGCTCAGCTGGATAGAGCGCTGCCCTCCGAAGGCAGAGGTCAGAGGTTCAAATCCTCTTGGGTGCGCCAAATTATCCAAAAATTTTAGGATCTTACGGAAGTGGTCGCC